>QWCE01000008.1_pt1 | contig 274183 bp, 351 predicted proteins | sample 1972531 | NCBI WGS metagenome assembly QWCE01 (sample SAMN09866716, study PRJNA288562) | Human gut metagenome isolate term4_stool, whole genome shotgun sequencing... | reverse complement strand
AATATAGAATATAAAGCATTGCAGGATGAAGAATTTTTTATCTTTAAAATTAAAATATTTTCTTAAACAAGATATAATTTTGCAATAGTTATTGAAAAAATAGAGACTTATTATGTAGCGCTTACTGAAAAATAAGCAGATAAAAAAGAGATGGAGGAAACTTTATGGCAAGAAAGAGATAAAACTTATAATATATATAATATATATGCAGAGAAGGTGGTGCTGCTGGACGTAAATGATAGAAAATATGTTGTTAAAGGTTTGGGGCAATCTAATATATGGTACGGAAACGAAGAAGAAGATAGGAAAGTAGAGACGATTATAGAAAACTATGAAAAAGATAAAATTAATAAAGTTACTGAAATAGAAAAATACACAGAGGAATTGGAAGGAAAAGAAAAAGAAGCGGTTGTCAAGGTAAGAATTAATCAGGACAAGTTCAGAGAAAAATTAATAAATAAATATAAAAAATGTTGTTTGTGCAATGTTAATATGAATGAATTGTTGGTAGCAAGTCATATTAAACCGTGGAGTATAAGTGATGCAAATGAAAAACTGGATATACATAATGGTCTGTTAATGTGTCCTAATCACGATAAGTTATTTGACAGAGGTTATATTTCATTTGATGATACTGGCAGAATTTTAATTTCTGAAAAGTTAGATGATAATAACAGAATGTATATGAATATAACACCTACGATGAAAATAGATATTACAGAAGAGAACATAAAGTATATAAAATATCACAGGAAAAATGTATTCATTGAAAAGTAGATATTAGTATTATGTCAGGAAATTATTTCTATTTATAAATTAAGAAAATGTTGTATAAACAACAGAAAATTAATTCTCCATTAAATATAATGTGCGTGTCGGGTGCTAAAGTGCCAGGATAAATAGATTATAATAATGGAGAGTAAATATATGGATAATAAAATGTTTTGTTTTCAGTGTGAGCAGACAGCAGGATGTTCAGGTTGTACAGGTAATGCAGGTGTATGTGGAAAGGATGCATCTACAGCAAAGCTTCAGGACGAGCTTACAGGTGCACTTATAGGTCTTGTTAAGACTTGTGGAAGCAGTACTAAGACAGAGAATACAGACAGAATAATAATCGAAGGTCTGTTTACAACAATAACTAATGTGAATTTTAATAATCAGACATTACAGGATATGATTGATAAGGTTCATAATGAAAAGAATATTATATCACCAGGCTGTAGTGCCTGTGAGGCAAGATGTGGCAATACAGATGATTATGATATGAATGAGATATGGAATGCGAATGAAGATATACGTTCATTAAAATCACTTATTCTTTTTGGAATAAGAGGAATGGCAGCTTATGCTTATCACGCAATGGTGTTAGGTTATACAGATGATACAGTTAATGAGTTCTTCTATAAGGCTCTTTCATATATAAGCTTTGATTTGGACGAGAGCCAGCTTCTTCCTGTAGTTATGGAAGTTGGTGAAGTTAATTTGAAATGTATGGAACTTTTAGATAAGGCTAATACAACAAGTTATGGAAATCCTTCACCGGTAAAGGTTACTTTGAATGTAGAAAAAGGACCATTTATTGTTGTAACAGGACACGATTTAAAAGATCTGGAACTGCTTCTTGAACAGACTAAGGATAAAGGAATAAATATATATACACACGGCGAAATGCTTCCAGCACACGCATATCCTAAGCTTAATAAATATCCTCATTTAAAGGGTAACTATGGTACAGCGTGGCAGAATCAGCAGAAGGAGTTCGATGCAATTCCGGGAGCTGTATTATTTACAACTAACTGCCTTATGCCAGTTAAGAAAAGCTATGAAGACAGGGTATTTACAACAGAGGTAGTGTCATATCCACAGATGGTGCATATCGGGGAAGATAAAGATTTTACACCTGTAATCAATAAGGCACTTGAGCTTGGCGGATATAAAGAAGACCAGCATAGAACAGGCATTAATGGCGGAGAGTATGTGATGACAGGTTTCGGACATTCAGCAGTGCTTTCCGTTGCTGATAAGGTAATAGAAGGTGTTAAGAATGGGTCAATCAGCCATTTCTTCTTAGTAGGAGGTTGTGATGGTGCAAGACCGGGACGTAATTATTATACAGAATTTGTTAAAAAGACACCAGCAGAGTCTATAATTCTTACACTTGCCTGTGGTAAGTACAGATTTAATGACCTTGAGCTTGGAGATATTGATGGTCTTCCAAGAATTATGGATATGGGACAGTGTAATGATGCCTATAGTGCGATAAAGGTAGCAATTGCTTTAGCAGAAGCATTTGAATGTGAAGTAAATGAGCTTCCACTCTCAATGGTTTTATCGTGGTATGAGCAGAAAGCTGTATGTATACTTCTTACACTCCTTCATCTTGGAATTAAGAATATACTTTTAGGACCTACACTTCCAGCATTCATCTCACCTAATGTACTGAAGATACTTGTTGAGAATTACGCTATAGCACCTATCAGTACACCAGAGGAAGATTTAAAGAAAATATTAGGCAACTAATTATATGTGATTTTTTTGGTTAGATAATTACTTGCTTTATCTTTAGCTGTAAGCTCTTTTAATTCTCTTATCGTGAAATATCCGCACACAATTGCGGCTGCGGCATCGGCAATCGGGCCGGCATACATAACACCATCAATTCCCATAAATATTGGGAATATTACTATGAGCGGAAGTAAGAATAATATCTGTCGTGTAAGGCTTAATAATACGCCAAGGCTCGATTTGCCGATAGAGTTAAAGAAGTTGGATGTAACCGGCTGTATTCCATTAATTAAAGTAAGGAACATATATATTCTGAAATACCGCTCAGAGAATTGGAAATAAAGTTCACTTCCGTTACCGAATACGCTGATAATCTGTCTTGGAAATACCTGAAAACAGAAAAATGCAATCAGTGATAAGAAAGAAGCTGCTCCAAGTGCTAAAAGGTATGTCTTTTTTACACGTTTGTACTTATGTGCGCCATAGTTAAATCCGATAACCGGCTGTGTGCCTTGTGATATACCAATTACAAAGGACATAAATATCATATTAACCTTTGTTATTATTCCTGCACACGCAAGTGGAATATCACCGCCGTAGATTGACTGTGCACCATAGCGGGACAGTGTATTATTCATAACAATCTGGACAATTGTCATAGCAATCTGGTTAAAGCAGGCACTTGCACCAAGTATTAAAATGTTCTTGCAGTAACACCATTTTATATTAAAGCTGTCCCCGCTAAGTTTAATATTCTTAAAATGGAACATATATCTTAAGCTTATGCAGAAAGATATAATCTGGCCTGTAATAGTTGCTAAAGCTGCACCTGTCATTCCCATATTAAATATAAAGATAAATATAGGATCTAATATTGTATTCACAATAGCACCAACAAGCATAGAAGTCATAGAGTAGCGTGGATTTCCGTCAGCAAGTATCAACTTACTCATACCTGTGTTGGCGATAAGAAATGGAAATCCAAACGCTGTTATTCTTGTATAAGCCTTAGCATATGGCAGAACGTCAGTAGTTGCACCAAAGAATTTAAGCATAGGCGTAAGGAATATTGTTGTAATTAAGAACAATGCAGTTCCGCATACAGCCATAAGAAATATTCCGTTGCCAGCATATTTTTCTGATAAATGCTTCTCGCCAGCACCAAGATGAAGTGAGAAGTTCGTAGCACTTCCTATTCCTAACAGAAGTGAGATAGCAGTGCAGGTAGTTGATAGTGGGAATGCAATATTAGTTGCAGCATTGCCAAGCATACCAATACCCTGTCCGATAAATATCTGGTCTACTATATTATAAAGAGCAGTTACCAGCATTGAGATTATGCAGGGAATTGCAAAATTAATTAAAAGAGTGGACTCTTTTTTATAACCCAGAGGGTTGTCAGTTGTAGATGAATTCATAAAAAGTTCCTTTCATTATATTTAATATTTATATCTTGTTGACTACGCACAGTATAACATATTAAAAATAAAATTGTAATTGACGTAATTGATAAGTATGTCAGTAATTAACACATACAAGAGATAAATTGAAGTTAAATAATTATATTTTATTAAAGTGCTTTTGATAAGTATTGTTGACACACTTGTATTTGGGTGTAGAATATATAAGCTATTAAGTATTCAGATGATTAAATATATTAAACACACAGGAGGTATATATGAGTGTATCTAATAAAAAATCGATAGATATGACAAGTGGAGCTTTATGGAACAAAATACTTCTGTTTGCTCTTCCACTTGCGGCAAGCAGTATATTACAGCAGTTGTTTAACTCTGTTGATACGGCGGTAGTCGGAAGATTTGCAAGCAGTCAGGCACTGGCGGCTGTTGGAAGCAACAGTTCTTTAATATCACTTATGATTAATCTTTTTATAGGAATATCATTAGGTTCAAATGTTGTTATTGCTCGTTATATAGGAGAAAAATCAGAAAAAAACATACACGCCGCAATACATACAGCAATACTTGTTGCCATTATAAGCGGATTTTTTGTTATGATTGCAGGTCAGTTCATAGCAAAACCTGTGCTTCTTCTTATGGGAACACCGGAGGATGTTATTGACCTTGCCGTGTTGTATCTTAGAATTTATCTTCTAGGTATGCCATTTATTATGCTGTATGACTTTGGCTCATCAATTCTTAGAAGTACGGGCGACAGCAGAAGACCTCTTTATTGTCTTATTGTTGCAGGAGTTATTAATACACTTCTTAATCTTGTGCTTGTTATAGTGTTCAGATTAGGTGTGTCAGGAGTTGCGATTGCAACAGTTATTTCTAATATAGTAAGTTCTTCAATGGTTATATATATTCTTACACACGAATCAGAGCCTATAAAGCTGGAATTAAGACAGCTTAAGATATCTGTTAAGGAATTAAAGAAAATATTGGTTATAGGTATTCCGGCAGGACTTCAGGGAATGATGTTCTCAATAGCCAATGTGTGTATACAGAGCACAATTAACAGCTTTGGTTCAAGTGCAGTTGCAGGTTCAGCGGCGGCACTTAATTATGAATTCTTTGCATATTTCCTTGTAAATGCGTTCGCTCAGGCGGCAGTAACATTTACAAGCCAGAATTATGGCGCAGGGGAATATAACAGATGTAAGAAAATATTCCGCATATCTTTAGTGTTTGCGCTTGTATCGTGTGGTATTCTTTCGGGTATATTTGTTATGGGAAGGGAATTCTTTCTTCGTATATATACGACCGATGCAGATGTTCTTGTATTTGCGAGGCAGAGAATTATCATTGCAACAACGCTGGAATTATTAACAGCAGTATATGAGATAAGCGCAGGAGCTATGCGAGGTCTGGGATATTCACTGCTTCCAGCGGTAATTACCTGTGTTGGTTCGTGTGTTATAAGACTTATATGGATATCAACAGTATGTAAGGTTGTACACGTATTCTGGGTGCTTATGATTATATATCCAATATCGTGGGTAATCACAGGAATTGCTATGATGACAGCTTATTATATTGTCAGAAGAAAATGTTTCACATTCACCCATTGACACGGTAGGCGAATGGGTATAATATCATACAAAAAGATGATAATAAGAAAGGAAGCAAGGAAATGATAATATCATCGAAAGGGCGTTATGCCCTAAGAGTAATGGTATATCTTGCAGTTCATCATAGTGATGAGTATATACCATTAAAGGAGATATCAGATAAAGAAGAATTGTCAAAGAAATATCTCGAGACAATTACAAGAATGTTATCAAAAGCAAATCTTATAGAAGCAGCAAGCGGACACGGCGGTGGCTACAGATTAACAAGAAAGCCAGAGGATTACAGCGTTGGTGAGATATTAAAGCTTACCGAAGGAACACTTGCTCCTGTAACCTGTCTTAATGAGGAGACTTTAATGTGTGAACATTCGTCTTCCTGCTATACGCTTCCTATATGGCAGGGACTTGCAGATGTAATTAATAACTATCTTGATAATATGACACTCGCAGATGTTGCGGCAACAGCAATTGATAAGGCGGGTAATAAGACGGCATATAATGCCTGATAATATATGCGGCATTGTGCTGGCACACTTGGCACAAAGCAGTCCTGCGTTTAAATGAGTGTGCAGAAATGAGGAGTATTATGTCAGATAAGAATTTATTAAATGTTAAAGATTTATATGTAGATGTAGAAGATAAGGAAATTCTTCATGGTGTTAATCTTTCAATAGGCAAGGGTGAAACACATGTACTTATGGGACCTAATGGAACAGGTAAGTCAACACTTGGCTATGCTTTAATGGGCAACCCAAGATATACAGTAAAGAGTGGTGAGATATGGTTTGACGGTAAGAATATTACTGATGAACCAGTTAATGAGAGAGCTAAAGCAGGAATGTTCTTATCATTCCAGAACCCACTTGAAGTTCCGGGTGTTACACTCAGTTCATTTATAAGAAATGCCCTTGAATTAAAGACCGGCAAGAGAACAAGATATATGGAATTCAAGAAAGAACTTGAAAAGACTATGGAGCTTTTATCTATGGACAAGTCTTATGCAGAGAGAGATCTTAATGTAGGCTTTTCAGGTGGTGAGAAGAAGAAGGCAGAGATATTACAGCTTCTTATGTTAAAGCCATCATTTGCAATTCTTGATGAAACAGATTCAGGACTTGATGTTGATGCTGTAAAGACTGTATCAGCAGGTATAGAAGAATACCAGAAGACATGCAAGGGAAGCCTTCTTATAATTACACACAGCACAAGAATACTTGAATCTTTATCAGTTGATTATACACACGTTATGATTGAGGGGAAGATTATAAGCACAGGTGATGCTTCACTTGTTGATAAGATTAATGAAAATGGTTTCGCAGAATACGAAGCAGAATAGTCAGCCATAATCATACGTTGATATATGAAAGGAGTTTACATCGAATTATGAAAGAAAAGACATATGTAGATGATATAGATAGAAACATATATGATTTCAAGAATGATGATAAGGACACATATAAGTTAAATGCTGGTCTTACTCCTGAGATAGTTGAGAAGCTCTCAAAGGAGAAGAATGACCCTGCTTGGATGCAGAATTTCAGGCTTGAGTCATTACAGATATATAATAATATGAAAGTACCTGACTGGGGACCATCTATAGAAGGTCTTAATATGGACAATATAGTAACTTATGTAAGACCTAATACTAATATGAAAGCTAAATGGTCAGAAGTACCAGAAGACATTAAGGATACATTTGAAAAGCTTGGTATTCCACAGGCAGAAAGAAAGTCACTTGCTGGTGTTGGAGCACAGTACGATTCAGAGCTTGTGTATCACAATGTAAGACAGGAAGTTGCTGAGATGGGTGTTGTATATACAGATATGGAGAGTGCGTTAAAGGGTGAATATGCAGATATGGTGCGTACACATTTTATGAAGCTTGTTAAGCCTACTGACCATAAGTTTGCGGCACTTCATGGTGCAGTATGGTCTGGTGGTTCTTTCGTATATGTTCCAAAGGGAGTATCAGTTGAGATACCATTACAGTCATATTTCAGGCTTAATGCACCGGGAGCCGGACAGTTCGAGCATACACTTATTATTGTAGATGAGGGAGCTGATTTGCATTTCATAGAGGGGTGTTCAGCACCTAAGTATAATGTAGCCAATCTTCACGCCGGTTGTGTTGAGCTATTTGTAGGAAAGAATGCTAAGCTTAGATATTCAACTATAGAGAACTGGTCTAAGAATATGTATAACCTTAATACTAAGAGAGCTATTGTTGAGGAAGGTGGTACAATTGAGTGGGTATCAGGCTCATTTGGCTCACACGTATCATATCTTTATCCTATGAGTATTCTTAAGGGTGATAATTCTAAAATGGAATTTACAGGAATTACATTTGCAGGAAAAGGACAAAATCTTGATACAGGTGCAAAGGTTGTCCATACAGGAAAGAACACAAGCTCATATATTAATACTAAGTCAATATCAAAGGATGGTGGAATTAGTACATTCAGGTCATCAGTTATAGTTAATTCCAAGGCAGAGAATTCCAAGGCTTCTGTATCGTGTCAGTCACTTATGCTTGACAGCATATCACGTTCAGATACAATCCCGGCAATGGATATTAAGACAAGCAAGGCGGATGTCGGACACGAAGCACAGATTGGAAGCATAAGCGATGAAGCAGTATTCTATCTTATGTCAAGAGGAATGACAGAGGAAGATGCAAGAGCCTGTATCGTAAGTGGATTTGCAGATAACGTATCTAAGGAGCTTCCACTTGAATATGCAATTGAAATGAATAATCTCATAAGACTTGAAATGAAAGGCAGTATAGGTTAATTGTGCTGATAAGATGAGCAGGAATGGAGAAATTTATGAATAATAATGAATATAGAATAAATGCACTTCCAGCAAAGACATGGTACCAGCTTAATATGAATGATACACGTCTTTTATGGGATGATAATTTAGTACCTTGTGATATGGATACAAAAGGCTGTGATAAGGTATGTTCAGATGTTAATGCTAAAGATTACAGTGATATAGAAAATGCAGTTCTTACAGGTGCAGGCAAAGAAGCAGATGTGTTATTTGAAGCAGGCGTAACTAATACATTACTTGTAAATGCAGATAAAGAAACTAACGGCCAGACATTATATATTAATGTCAATGGCAATGATAAGAGCCAGTCAGGAAAGATTATAGTTAATGTAGAGGATAATGTTACATTTACAATAATTGAGAACTTTAAAGGTGAGAGCAGTACAGAAGGCAGGGTAGCATTAAGAACACTTATAGATACAGGTCTTGACAGCAAGGTACGCCTTATTCAGGTATATATGCAGCCAGAAAGCATTGATGTATTAAGCGATACAGGATGCAGGCTTTCAGATAATGCCTCATTTGAGATTGTTCAGGTATTCGTAGGCAGGGGCAGCCTTTATGATGGAATAAGGACAGAGCTTATAGGCAATAATTCTGCATTTACAGCAGATATTGGATACCTTGGAGCTAAGAAGCAGAATATAGATATTAACCTTATATCTAATCATATTGGAAAGAAGACTAACAGCGGGATAAGAGTTGATGGTGCATTAAAGGACGAAGCTTCTAAGCTTTTCAGAGGTTCTATTGATTTTAAAAATGGTTCTTCTGGTTCAGTTGGTGCAGAGACAGAAAATGTACTTTTACTTGGCGAAGATGTCAGAAATAAGACAATACCTCTTATACTCTGTGCAGAGGAAGATGTTAATGGTTCACACGGAGCTACAATCGGTGAGCTCGATGAGGAAACATTGTTCTATTATGCTTCAAGAGGCATTGATAAGAAGAACGCTGAGGATATAATGACTAAAGGAAGAATTGAAGTTATTATAAGAAAGATTAATGACGAGGACACAGAAAAGCTTGCAGAGGAGCAGCTTGAAGAAGTGTTGCAGTAATGGAGGCAGTAATGGAGATTAAAGAGCAGAAAGATTATAGAAAAGATTTTCCACTTCTTAATAATAATTCTTCTATATATATTGATAATGCGGCAACAGCACAGAAGCCACAGTGCGTAATTGATGCTGAAAGCAGATTTTATGAGGTTAATAATGCCAATCCTCTCCGTGGCTTTTATCCATTAAGTCTTGCTGCTACTAAGGAATATGAGGATGCAAGGGAGGTTGTAAGACAGTTTCTTAATGCGGACTCTGATAAGGAGATAATCTTTACAAGAAATACAACAGAAAGCCTTAACCTTGTTGCATACAGCTATGGTATTAATAATCTTAAGGCTGGAGATGAAATAGCAGTTTCAATAATGGAACACCACAGCAATCTTCTGCCATGGCAGATGGTTGCAAGAGTGACAGGTGCAACTTTAAGATATCTGGAATGTGAGAAGGACGGAACATTAAAAGATGATACTCTTAAAGAGGGAATTAATGCTAATACTAAGATCGTTGCAGTTGCACAGGTTTCCAATGTATTAGGCTGTGTCAATCCAATTAAAAAGATAGCCAAAATAGCACACGATAATGGTGCTGTTATGGTTGTTGATGCGGCACAGAGTGCTCCACATATGAAGATTGATGTAAAAGACTTAGATGCTGATTTTCTTGCGTTTTCAGGACATAAGCTTATGGGACCTATGGGAATTGGTGTACTTTATGGTAAGGAAAGCATACTTAAGAATATGCAGCCATTTCTTACAGGTGGTGAGATGATTAATTCAGTTACTAGAGATGGTGCAACTTATGCAGAACTTCCACACAAGTTCGAGGCAGGAACGGTAAATGCGGCAGGAGCTGTTGGTCTTGCAGCAGCAATTAAATACATTAGTGAGATAGGCTTTGATTATATACAGCAGAAAGAAGAAAGACTTGCAAAGATTGCTATTAACGGACTTAAAGGTCATAAGTACATTCATATATTAGGCTCTGATGATTATAAGAACCATACAGGAATAGCAGCATTTACAATAGATGGGGTTCACCCACACGATGTAAGCGAGATATTATCTTCTGACGGAATAGATGTAAGGGCTGGACATCACTGTGCACAGCCACTGCTTACATTTCTTGGAGTTAATAATGCGACAAGAGCAAGCTTTATGTTCTATAATACAGAGAAGGAAGCAGAAGCATTTGTTGAGAGTGTGCTTAACGTAAGAAGGAGAATGGGTTATGATGAATAGAGGCTTTTATAATGAAATACTTACAGAACATAATATAAGACCAGAATTTAAACACGACTTAGAAGATGCCAATATCGTCCTTGAGGGTGTAAATCCTAACTGTGGTGATGATATATGGCTTAAGCTTAAGGTTGAAGACGGTATTATTAAGGACGGAGCTTTTGTTGGAGATGGCTGTGCTGTATCCCAGGCATCGGCTGATATTATGCTTGGAATGATAATTGGAAAGACTAAAGAAGAAGCTTTAAAGCTTGGAGATTTATTCTTTAAGATGATTAAGGGTGAAGCAACCGATGAGGAGATTGAAGAATTAGACGAGGCATCAGCACTTAAAGATATATCACATATGCCTGCAAGAGTAAAATGTGCTGTACTTGGCTGGCATACATTAGATGAGGCATTAAATAAGGAGTAATATGGCAAAGTATATTATGGCGCTTGATCAGGGAACGACAAGCTCAAGATGTATATTATTTGATAAGGCTGGCAATATCTGTTCAATGGCACAGAGGGAATTTGAACAGATATATCCTAAGCCGGGCTGGGTGGAACACAATCCAATGGAGATATGGTCAACACAGTATGCAGTTATGTCTGAGGCTATGGCACTTTTGGGTGCTAAGCCTAATGATATAGCAGGCATTGGAATAACCAACCAGCGTGAAACCACAATTGTGTGGGATAAAGAAACAGGTGAGCCTGTATATAATGCTATTGTATGGCAGTGCAGACGTACAGCCAAGGATATTAATCTGCTTGTAAAAGATGGTTATGCAGATGTAATCAAGGCAAAGACAGGACTTGTGCCAGATGCGTATTTTAGTGCAACTAAGATTGCGTGGATACTTAGTAATGTAGCAGGAGCAAGGAAAAAGGCAGAAGAGGGCAGATTGCTATTCGGTACGGTTGACACCTGGCTTATATGGAAGCTTACAGGCGGTGCGGTGCACGTTACAGACTATACTAATGCTTCAAGAACTATGCTTTTTGATATTCATAACAGGTGCTGGGATAAAGAGCTTCTTGAAAAGTTCAATATACCAGAGGTTATGCTTCCTAAGGTAAAGCCTTCAAGCTGTATATATGGTTATACAGACCCTTCTGTTCTTGCTGGAAATGTTGCAATAGCAGGTGCGGCAGGTGACCAGCAGGCGGCACTTTTTGGACAGTGCTGTTTTGAGCCGGGAGAAGTAAAGAATACATATGGAACAGGCTGTTTTCTTCTTATGAATACAGGGGATAAGCCTGTGGAGTCTAAGCATGGTCTTATAACTACGATTGCGGCAGGAAGTGATGACCAGCTTCATTATGCACTTGAGGGAAGTGTATTTACAGGCGGTGCAATTGTACAATGGCTTCGTGATGAGATGAGGCTTATAAGAAGCTCTTCACAATCAGAAGATTATGCAAGAATGGTAAATGACACCAATGGAGTATATATTGTTCCTGCATTTTCGGGAATGGGTGCACCTTACTGGAATCCTTATGCAAGAGGCTGCGTTGTAGGCTTATCAAGAGGTGCTAACAAGGAACATTTTATAAGGGCATCGCTTGAGTCAATAGCATATCAGACATATGATGTGTTAAAGGCAATGGAAAGTGACACAGGACATATAGTTAAAGAGTTAAAAGTAGATGGTGGGGCAAGTGCCAATGATTTCCTAATGGAATTTCAGGCAGACATTCTTGGAGCTAAGATAAGACGTCCTAAGTGTATAGAAACTACTGCACTTGGTGCGGCATATCTTGCTGGTCTGGCAGTTGGTTTCTTTAAGGATCTGAATGAGATAAGAGATAACTGGCAGTTGGCTTCCACATTTGAGAGCAGTATGGCACCATCAGACAGGGATAACCTTCTCGCAGGCTGGAGAAGAGCCGTAAAATGTGCCATCTCTTATACAGATGAATAAAACTGAATAAAAAATATATTGTTTTTGCTTTGTTATTGTATATAGTGTATAATTTTAAGCATATATATCAGGGAGGAAGAGGTTTTGGATAATAATGTACTAAAGGCACTTAATGTAATAGAGCAGGTTAACAATGTTATATTAGGAAAAGATAAACAAATAAGAGAGATTATGGCGGCATTTCTGGCCGGAGGACATATACTTTTGGAAGATATTCCGGGTGTTGGTAAGACAACACTTGCGACAGCATTTTCCAAGGCAATGGCACTTGACTGCAAGAGGGTGCAGTTTACTCCGGACGTAATGCCGTCTGATCTTACAGGATATTCTGTATACAGAAATGACTTAGGTCAATTCATATATCAGCCGGGAAGCGTGTTCTGTAATCTGCTGCTTGCTGATGAGATTAACAGAACATCACCTAAGACACAGTCAGCACTTTTAGAGGTTATGGAAGAAAGAAAGGTAAGCGTTGAGGGCGTTACCAGAGAAGTTCCAGAACCTTTTATTGTTATTGCAACACAAAATCCGCTTGGTAATGCAGGAACACAGAGCCTTCCAGAAGCACAGATGGATAGATTTATGATTACTTTATCAATCGGTTACCCTGATTATGAAAGTGAGCTTGATATGGCTATGTCTGTAGGAAAGCAGAGCAGGACAAGTGATATGACACCAGTGGTGAGCATAGATGATTTTATAAGTATGCAGAATGAAATATATGATGTATATATGAACGAGAGCATATACAAATATATAGTTAATCTTGTTACAGCTACAAGAAAGTCACGTTATATAGAAAGAGGTGCAAGTCCAAGAGCGACTATAGCACTTGTAAAGATGTGTAAGGCGTGGAGCTGGCTTAACGGAAGGGATTATGTTGTTCCTGCGGACGTTATTGCACAGTTTGAGTATGTTATAACACACAGAATAATTCTTAATATGGCGGCGAGAATGGACGGTAAAGACAAGGCAGAAGTGATTAATGATATTTTGAAATCAGTTGCTAAGCCAGCAGTAGGAAAGAAGGCATAATGACAGGTGTATTTTTGATTATTATACTTGCTGTTGTGTGGTATGTAGCAGGCATATTTCATTCATTTGCACTTATGCTTTATGTAGCTGTTAATCTTCTGCTAATAGCAGGTATGTATATATTAACTCGTATATATAAAAGAAATGTTGCATTTGATTTTGATGTTAATCTGGCAGAGGAGTTAAAGAATTCTGGCTGCCAGTTAAGAATTAATGTAAGCAATAAAACAGGAATACCAATCACGAAAATCAGATTAGATGTAGTCGTGTCATATTGTGATAAGAAAGGTAAAGAATACAAGAAATACCGAAAGAACGTAAAGCTGTACGGAGGCTGTAAGGGCAGGAAGGATAATATGGATTTATCTGTCAGCCTGCCATATTGTGGAATGGCGGATGTAAAGATAGTTAAAGCGAAAGTGTATGATTACACAGGCTTGTTTTATTGTACAATAAAGCCTTTAAGCATAATGAATATTTTGATATTTCCAGAAGTTGAAAGCAGTATATATGAAGGCGCTTTTTCACAATATGAAAGCAATAATAATATAGAGTTGTATATCAACAGAAAAGGCAGTTCACACGATGATATAAGACAGATAAGGGAATATCAGACAGGAGATTCTTACAGGCACATACACTGGAATTTAAGTTCAAGAACGGGAGATCTGCTTATTAAGGAATTCTGTGGACAAGTTGACAGAGAGATACTTGTGCTTCTTGATACATTGCCTGATGATATTAATAATATTGAGCGTATGAGCAGCTTTTATGATAAGACAGCTATGCTTGTTATGGGTTTTATTCAGGATGACACGAAGGTATCAGTGCTGTGGAATGATCTTAATTCTGGAGCTTTATGTAAACAGACAGTATCAGATTATGATGATTTAAAGAATGTATATTATATATTATATAGGCTTCATTATAATTGTCGTAATAATGATACGGATATTAGCAGGGAATACAGCCTTGGAGAGTATATTGATAAGAATATCATAAAGATAGATACATCATCTGATGTTACTGAGTTATTGGGAGAAAATGTATATGGAGAACATGCGTATTAATGTAAGGCAGGCACATTCTGACACATATAATGGTAATCCTTATATAGCCTTTGCAGGGATAATGACAGGGCTGTTATCGGTTATATTATTTGTTGATGAATTAGATGCTGTCAGCTTTACAGTTGTGGGAGTATTATTATTCTCAGGAATATATGCGTATATTTTAAGTTATGCACATTATAATAAGAGGAAGTTTCTGCCATTTGTGATAGTGGGAGAAGTGGTTGTAACAGCTATATTGTCTGTATTTAATATACAGCGTATATCAGAGCAGTCTGTATCAATAATGCAGGCACTGGTTGACGGACGGGCAAATACACAGAATGTTACATATGTGGTGTTTGTAAGCAGTGTCGTGCTTATTTATATTATATATCTGTTAGAGGTTATATTTAAAAACCGTGTTATATTGACACTGGTTACAGTTGTAATGCTTGCAGCTTCACCTATATTAAGATTAGAGGTAAGCTTGTTTCATATATTTGTAATAGTTATGCATCAGGTTATAGTGGGCGTGTCTTACGCTGTGCTTGGAAGACGTAAGAAAATGCTGTATACAACAAGAAGCGGAAAGTTGATACATAAGAAAAGTATAATATATTGTATCGCAGCGACAGTGATTATTTTCTTTGCAGCTGATATTATTACCAATATATTTTCTGAATATATGTATGGTTCTATTTCGGGCATAGAGCAGACTATCTATAAGACATCAAAGAGAATATCAGGCAAGGGTTCTGATGTTAAGATTAATGGGGAGATAAGTTCAGGCAATAATTACCAGTCTGGAATTACCCAGATGACAGTTACAGTAAGTAAAATGCCAACAGAGGATTTATATCTTTACGGTTTCAGAGGTGGCGAATATAAGGGCGGAAGCTGGGATTCAACTGATGATGATACTATATGTAAGAATATAGACAGAACTGAATTTAAGAAAGAAACGATATCACAGCCTGTTTACGCATCAACATATTTTAAAAAGATGTATTATTATATTAATATATATATGAGGAACAGCGGAATTGTTGCGACCTCTAACAATAATAAAATAAACAGAAAATTAGATGTTAAATATGTTAATGATAATTATAAACAGACAATAGAGCCTTATTACAATAGTGGTTCTAAGAATTTCAGCAAAGGTGATGACGGAAAGAAAACATACAATATTGAATATATTGAACAGGCAGATATGCAGTCTGAATGGAGAGAGAAGAGTAATGAAAAATATAATACAACAGTTCGGGATTATAAAAATGTACAGCAGTTGTATAAGGCAGCTATGACTCCAATCTATTCTGCTGTATCCAAAAGTTTGGTTCCAAGGCTGACTTCATATGTTCAGGCTAATCCATTAACATCACTAAGGGATAAGACTACATTTATTATGTATACACTGCTAAGCAATACAAGATATACAAGAACTCCGGGGGTAATGTTGGGATCATCAGATATTGCGGAGGATTTTCTGTTTAATGCACAGAGGGGTTACTGCGTTCATTATGCAACGGTGGCTACAATTATGTACAGGCTGTACGGAGTTCCAGCAAGATATGTATGTGGTTACAGATTAAGTGCCGAGGACTTCAAGGAAACTGATCAGTCAACTTATGTTGCAGAGGTTTCTGATAAAAAAATGCACGCGTGGACGGAAATATTTATTGATAATTATGGCTGGGTTCCTGTAGATGTTACGCCAGCAAGTGATGGAAGCTGTGCAGTTTCATATCCGGGTTATGATATTAATACATTTAACAACGTTATGAGTGAACACGGCTGGACACTCGATAAAGCGAGCATTAGCGGTGATAGTAGTGAAGATGTAACTTATGTAAGTACAAGAAGCGGAGCTGTTAAGGTGGCATTAAAAAAAGGCTTTAAAGTGGCTGTAGTGGTTGTGAAATATATAGCAATACTGACTCTTGTTATATTAATTGTCTTGCTGCCATTATGGATTAAGTTATACAGGGTAAGCAGGCTCAGGAAAATTCAGTCTTTAAGTTCGTGTGATATATATGAAAGATTAATGGAAATGCTGCATTTTGCGGGAGATTTCACTGGATATAACGGGACAGAGGAAGATTTTGCTTATAAGCTTTCGGCACGTTATGGCAATATTACATACGAAGAAGCAAAAAATGTATACGATAGTATGATGTATATACGTTTTGCTGATACAGATAAAGGCAGGTCATATTATAAGAAGAATGTATTGGTCTTATACAGAAAAGCGGCGGAAGAAATTTATAAGGAATTAAAGAAGAAAAAAAGAATAGTATTCAAATATATACATTGTTATATCTGACTTTAATATTGACGAATAATTTCTTTCGCATTATTATATGTTATATATAACAATGGAGGAAAAATATATGATGCTAGCTCTTATAACAGCAAAACAGGTTATTGTATTATTTATATTAATATTTTCTGGATTTATATGTGTTAAGACAGGTGCAGTAAAGATAGAGGGAAGGAAAGCATTTTCTGATCTTCTGGTATATTTTGTTGTGCCTTGTATGATAATTAATTCTTATCTGACAGAATTTGATGACAATATTTTTAAGAATATATTGTACGCATTGGGATTAAGCATACTGCTTTTAGTTGTTGGATTTGCCATAACATTTTTATTATCTTTTAAGTTAAAGGGAGATAATGTGCCTATCGTAAGATTTGGCTGTATGTTTTCTAATGCAGCATATATGGGATTTCCTCTGATACAGGCTCTATTTGGAAGTGAGGGACTTATATATGCAAGTGCCTTTGTGACAGCATTCAATATTTTTTTATGGACACTTGGATATTCAATTGTAAGCAGAACCTTTGATTTAAAAGCAATTGTTAAAAAGATATTCACAACACCAGCTATAATATCAGTGTTTATTGGACTTTTAATATTTATTGCAGGAATTCCGCTTCCAGATATTATAAGTCAGCCAATAAGTTATGCGGCGGCTATTAACACGCCATTATCTATGTTTATTACAGGTATGATAATTGCGGCAAGCCCAATAAAGAATATGTTTAATAATAAGCTTGTATATTTTGCAATTATTGTCAGAATGTTCATTATACCTGTAGTGTGCATAGCTATTTTTAAAATATTTAATATCAGCGGAATGGTTGCTGATGTTGTAATTATTCTTGAGGCGTGTCCTTGTGCATCAATATCTTCTGTATTTGCGGTGCAATTCGGATATGATGAGGATGTTGCGGCGGCGATGGTGGTGCTTACTACATTTATAAGCATAATAACACTGCCGGCGGTGGCGCTTATTATAACTACATTAATATAATGATACCAGGGGCAAAAGGATTAAAACTATGTGAGTTTGCTCATATTTTGGGGCTTTTGCCACAACATCATATAATTAATATGTGTTAAATTTTAATTAAACATTGTATTAACTTGGGGATAGCCATTTATTTTTTGTTAAATGTATGCTATTATACACAAGTATTTTATGATTATGAGAGTATAATAGAGGTTATTTATGAAGATACTATTTGTTTCGCTTGGCTGCGATAAGAATCTTGTTGATACTGAGAATATGCTTGGCATCTTAAAGAATAAGGGATTTGAGTTCACTGATGATGAATGGGAAGCTGATATTATAGCAATTAATACCTGCTGTTTTATAGGCGATGCCAAGCAGGAAAGTATTAATACAATACTTGAGATGGCAGAACATAAGAAAGATGCCAGATGTAAGGTGCTTGTAGTTGCAGGCTGTCTTGCACACAGATATCAGGATGAGATTATTAAGGAAATTCCGGAAGTAGATGCATTTGTTGGAACATCTTCTTATGATAAGATTGCTGATATGATTAATTCTGTACTTGAAGAAAAGGGCATATCTAATTTTGTTGAAGATGCGAACAGAATGCCAATGGTTGAAGCTGATAGAATTGTGACAACCCCGGGTTATTATGAGTATTTAAAGATTGCAGAGGGTTGTGATAAGCACTGTACTTACTGTGTAATACCTAAGGTAAGGGGAAGCTTTAGAAGCTTTCCTATTGAGTATCTTGTTAACCAGACTAAGAAGCTCGTTGAGGGCGGTGTTAAAGAGATTATACTTGTTGCACAGGAAACAACTCTTTATGGAGTTGATTTATATGGAAAGAAGTCGCTTCCTAAGCTTTTACATAATCTTGGCTTAATAGAAGGACTTGAATGGATAAGAATTCTTTACTGTTATCCGGAAGAGATTAATGATGAGCTTATAGAAGCTATTAAAAATGAGCCAAAGGTCTGTCATTATCTTGATATGCCTATACAGCACGCAAGCGACAATATTCTTAAGCGTATGGGTAGAAGAACTTCAAAGCAGGAGCTTACAGATATTGTTGCAAAGCTTAGAAGGGAGATTCCTGATATTGCCTTAAGAACTACACTTATTACAGGCTTTCCTGGTGAGACAGATGTGGATCACGAGGAAGTTATGCAGTTTATAGATGAGTGTGAGTTTGATAGATTAGGTGTATTTACATATTCAAGAGAAGAGGATACTGTAGCCGCACAGATGCCTGACCAGATTGATGAAGAGATTAAGGAAAAATACAGAGATGAGTTAATGCAGTTACAGCAGGAAATATCAGCAGACAGGTCAGCCGCTATGATTGGACGAATTGTGAGAGTTATGATTGAAGGCTTTATACCAGAAGATAATACATATGTTGGACGTTCATACAAAGATGCACCTAATGTTGATGGTCTTGTATTTGTTGAATGTGACAGAGAGCTTATGTCAGGTGATTTCATTGATGTTAAGATTACAGGCTCAACCGAATATGATCTTATTGGAACTATTGTTGAATAATTAACATCACAGATATTAATATGCACAATGCAGTAAGATTATATGCAGAAGTGTAGGAATGGAGAGTATTATGAATTTACCTAACAAATTAACAATTTTAAGAATGATTATGATTCCTGTATTTCTTGTTGTATTATATATACCAGGATTGGGAATGGCTGGAAATATAGCAGCTGCGGCAATATTTATACTTGCAAGCATTACAGATTTTCTTGATGGAAAGATTGCAAGAAAGTATAACCTTGTAACTAACTTTGGAAAGTTTATGGATCCACTTGCTGATAAGCTTTTAGTGTGTTCGGCACTTATTGCACTTGTGGACTTTGATAAAGTTGCTGCCTGGATTGTAATAATTATTATTGCAAGAGAATTTATAATAAGTGGTTTCAGGCTTATCGCGGCTGATAATGGTGTTGTTATTGCAGCAAGCTACTGGGGCAAGTTTAAGACAACTTTCCAGATGATAATGATAATTCTTCTTATATTAGACCTGAATTATCCATTTAGCGGGGTTGTTAATATGGTAGTCACATATATTGCCCTTATACTTACGGTTGTTTCACTGATTGATTATATTGTAAAGAATTATAAAATCTTTATAGAGGGTTCTAATAATTAGTTGATATTGATAAGCTGTTTTATTAAAAATTGATAAAGACAGATTAATTAATAAACAGAGGTGATTGTTAATTGCTGATTGATATGGAATAGCTATTCGATGTTTTTATGTGTTAAATGTTTATGGTTAATATTTGCAGATGATGGTTCGGGTGTATTGTGCATCCGAACCATTGTTGAATTATGAAGGGATTAATAAAAGGAGTCGAAACGAAATATGAAATTAGAGGAAGAAGTTGTTAAGAAATTAAAAGAGTGCAACTGCCTGCTGACAACTGCTGAGTCCTGCACAGGCGGTATGGTTGCATCTTCAATTGTAAATGTAAGCGGTGCATCAGAAATATTTCACGAAGGCTATATTACTTATTGCGATGAAGCTAAGCACAAAATACTTGGTGTCAGCAATGATACACTGCAACGATATAAAGCGGTGAGCAGTAATACAGCCTGTGAAATGGCAGACGGAGCATTAAAAGCCGCCAATGCGGATATAGCTGTATCAGTGACAGGCGTTGCAGGTCCGTCTATGGAAGACGATAAACCTGTAGGTCTTGTATATATTGGAATAGCACATAATTGCAGGAGCTATGCTAAAGAATTCAACTTTACAGGTGACAGGGAGACTGTACGTAAAAAAGCCTGTGAGGAAGCTCTGAATATGATACTGGAAGAATTGTCATAGATATAGGCCGGATATGATCGAAGTATAATTTGATATTATATTTAATATGATTTGAAGTACGATTTAAGATTATATTTAATATGATTTGAAGTGCGATTTAAAATAATATTTAATCTGTAATTTGAAATGATAAAAATGTTATTATATCAATGAAAATATATTGGTAAAATACTATTTATATCTTTACATAAAGGACGATATATGATAGGATATATGTATCCGATATGTTACATAGTAATAATAATTAAGACTTGGTCTAAGACTGCAATTATAATTTGAATTAGGTTGAATTGATTTGGATTAAGCTGAATTAAGTTGTAATTAGATTTTAAGTTAAGTTGACATTATATAATTGGCCTGGATTATGATTAACGTTTTGCAACGCTGTAATGTACTGGCTGGTATAGATTTCAGGTGAATATATATAGTGTTTAATTAAATTTACTATTTTTACAGAATGAATGTTCGAAAAGCTATTGACAAATGACACAGTATATAATATTATCATTAAAGACGAACGAATGTTCATTGATATGGAGGTATTTATAATTGGTTAATAATGAAGATAAGATGAAAGCACTTGATGCTGCGATTTCTAATATTGAGAAACAGTTTGGTAAGGGTTCTGTAATGAAGCTTGGTGATTCAGCTACTAATATGAATGTTGAATGTATTCCGACAGGTTCATTAAGCCTTGATATAGCACTTGGTTTAGGTGGAGTGCCTAAGGGAAGGGTTGTTGAGATATATGGTCCTGAATCATCAGGTAAGACAACAGTAGCGCTTCATATGGTTGCAGAAGTTCAGAAGCGTGGCGGTATAGCTGGATTTATAGATGCAGAGCACGCACTTGACCCTGTATATGCTAAGAATATAGGTGTAGATATTGATAATTTATATATATCACAGCCAGATAGTGGTGAGCAGGCACTTGAGATATGTGAGACAATGGTAAGATCTGGTGCTATTGATATCGTTATTGTCGATTCAGTAGCTGCACTTGTACCTAAGGCTGAGATTGATGGTGATATGGGTGATTCACATGTAGGTTTACAGGCAAGACTTATGTCACAGGCTTTAAGAAAGCTTACTCCTGTTGTAAGTAAGAATAATTGTGTTGTTATATTTATCAACCAGTTAAGAGAGAAAGTTGGAGTTATGTTCGGTAACCCAGAGACAACCACAGGTGGACGTGCACTTAAGTTCTATGCGTCTGTAAGACTAGATGTCCGTAAGATAGAGACATTAAAGTCTGGTGGAGAAGTTATTGGTAACCGTACAAGGGTTAAGATAGTTAAGAACAAGGTTGCACCTCCATTCAGGGAAGCGGAATTTGACATAATGTTTGGTAAAGGAATATCAACAGAGGGCGATTTAATTGATTTAGCTTCTAATGTGGGAATTGTACAGAAGAGTGGAGCTTGGTTTTCATATAATGGAGAGAAGATTGGACAGGGTAGAGAGAATGCTAAGCAGTTTCTTCTTAACAATCCGGAATTAAAGGATGAGATAGATAAGAAAGTTCGTGCCCATTATGGAATAGGTGAAGAAGCTGATACGGCAGAAGCAGAAGATACTAAAGCTAAGTCTAAGAAAAAGACTAGCGAGAAAGAGGCGGAAGAAGTAAATGTATAATGATGAAGTTTCTTCAGATATACAATATTTAGTCACTTCGATTGTCGATGTTAATAAACAACGCAGGAGAGTATTTGTTAATTACGAACCTGCGTTCGTTTTATATAACTCAGAGATAAGAAAGTATCAGATTAAAGTGGACAGTGTTATTATGTCCGATATTTACAATGAGATAATAACTATCCTTACTAAAAGAGCTAAGATAAGGGCAATGGCTCTGCTTAAGAGCCACGATTATACAGAAGGCAGGCTAAGGGAGAAGCTACAAGCTAATGGTTATCCTAAGTGCTGTATTGATGAGACTGTAGCATATATATATTCATATGGTTATGTTGATGACAGAAGATTTGCTGATAATTATATAATATCGAGGTCATCTTCTAAATCAAGGCGTGTGATTGAGACATCTTTGTTAAAGCTTGGTGTTTCTGCTGATATTATTAAAGAAGCCTGTGATGAATTTTATTGTGAGGAAGATAATTATGCAAAGGAGATTAATGTAATAATCGGACATATCAATAAAAAGATTAATTCAATTGATATTAAAGATTATAATCAATTACAGAAATTAAAAGCTTCACTTTACAGAAAGGGCTTTAGGCTTGATGATATCAATAAAGCACTTGATATGGTATGTGATACTAATGAGTATTAATAGGCCGGATAATATATGCAAGATAATGACAAGTTAGGTTGATGTAACCTTGACATAATGCCGTTTAGAGTATAATATTAGTATGTTGTATTTTTTGTACAATGAAAACTTAATAAGGAGGTGCTCCTGTGTCATTTATTCCGGCAGTTGTCACATTTTTTGTTACACTTGTGATAGTCGCACCTATTACCTGGGTTGTATCTAGTAAAGCCATCAATAAAAGCAATGATGAAAAGATTGGCAATGCGAACGAAAGAGCCAGAGAAATAATAGATGAAGCGTTGAAAGCGGCTGAGACTAAGAAGAAAGAGGCACTCTTAGAAGTTAAAGAAGAATCTTTAAAGACTAAGAATGAGCTTGAGAAAGAGACTAAGGAAAGACGTGCAGAAATTCAGAAGTACGAGAAGAGAGTCCTTTCTAAAGAAGAAACTCTTGACAGAAAGATTGAAGCAGTAGAGAAGCGTGACTTAGGTATTACCAGAAAAGAAGAAGAACTTGGTAAACAAAGACAGAAGGTTGACGAACTTGAAAAGAAAAGACAGCAGGAACTTGAAAGAATCTCTGGATTAACCTCCGAACAGGCAAAAGAATATCTATTAAAAACTGTTGAAGATGAAGTTAAACATGATACTGCTGTAATGGTTAAGACATTAGAAAGCAGGGCAAAAGAGGAAGCAGATAAAAAGGCAAAGGAATTAGTGGTTAATGCAATTCAAAGATGTGCTGCTGACCACGTTGCCGAGACAACTATATCGGTTGTACAGCTTCCTAACGATGAAATGAAAGGCCGCATTATTGGTAGAGAGGGTCGTAATATAAGAACTCTTGAAACACTTACTGGTGTAGAACTTATAATTGATGATACACCTGAGGCTGTAGTTTTATCAGGCTTTGATCCAATTAGAAGGGAGATTGCAAGAATCGCTCTTGAGAAGCTTATTCTTGATGGAAGGATTCATCCAGCAAGAATTGAGGAGATGGTTGAAAAAGCCCAGAAAGAAGTTGAAACATTAATTAAAGAAGAAGGTGAAGCTGCAACCCTTGAGGTTGGTGTCCATGGAATTCATCCTGAATTGGTTCGCTTACTTGGTAAGTTAAGATACAGAACCAGTTATGGTCAGAATGTATTAAAACATTCAATTGAAGTAGCTCAGATTACAGGATTGTTAGCCAGCGAATTAGGTCTTGATGTAAAGATGGCAAAGAGAGCTGGTTTATTACATGATATAGGTAAAGCTGTCGACCATGAAATGGAAGGCTCACATATTCAGTTGGGTGTTGACCTCTGTAGAAGATACAAGGAATCAGCACTTGTTATTAATGCGGTAGAAGCTCATCATGGTGACGTTGAACCAGAAAGTTTAATAGCCTGTCTTGTACAAGCTGCTGATACAATCTCAGCCGCAAGACCTGGTGCTAGAAGAGAGACGTTAGAAACTTACACAAACAGATTAAAACAATTAGAAGATATTACCAACTCATATAAGGGAGTTGAGAAGTCTTTTGCTATTCAGGCAGGTAGAGAGGTTCGAGTAATGGTTGTTCCTGAAGTGATTAGTGATTCAGATATGGTATTACTTGCAAGGGATATTTCTAAACAGATTGAAAATCAGATGGAATATCCAGGACAGATTAAAGTTAGTATTGTAAGAGAATCAAGAGCTGTTGATTACGCTAAATAATTACGAACATATTTAAAGAACCAGAGAAGCTACCAAGAATTCAAAATTCTTGGCAGCTTCTTTTTTTATGTTTTGTATTAGTATTTACTATAATATTTCGTCTTATACTATTGTGTAGCCTTTTATTGATGTCAAATTGGTGAATAGACTAAATTACCTTTTGATTTTAAGTGTTAATATGCCAGAATTAAACATATGGCAGTTATATACAATAATTATTACAATGCTTATTGAAATGTAATTCTTAGTATAAAATTCAAAGGCTGACTTAATAATATTAAGCTAACACTTAATTTTATTAATAAAATTCTTAAAAATGTCTAATTAATTAATATTTTTAATCAAAATTCATAAATATAATGTGAAAACTATTGCTAAAAAATCATCTTCATAGTATAGTATTTAAGACCTTTTAATTATGAAATGGAGGATTAATATGCAGTACAACGAAATGAGCAAAGAACAGTTATTACAGTTAAAGGCTGAACTTGATGAAAGATACAAGGAAGCAAAGGCTAAGGGACTTAACCTTAATATGTCAAGAGGTAAGCCATCAGCAACGCAGCTTAATGTAACAATGGATATGCTTGATGTAATCAATAGTTCATCTGACTTAAAGTCAGAGGACGGAACAGATTGTAGAAATTATGGTGTTCTTGATGGAATTCCTGAAGCTAAGAAGCTTATGGCAGATATGATGGGAACAACACCTGAACACGTTATTATATATGGTAATGCAAGTCTTAATATTATGTATGATCAGGTATCAAGAGCGTATACACACGGTATTCTTGGAAATACACCTTGGTGCAAGCTTGATAAAGTAAAGTGGCTCTGTCCAGTTCCAGGCTATGACAGACATTTTGCTATAACAGAAAGATTTGGGATTGAAATGATTAATATTCCAATGTCTGTTGATGGACCTGATATGGATATGATAGAGAAGCTTGTAAGCGAAGATGAGTCTATTAAGGGTATCTGGTGTGTACCTAAGTATTCAAATCCTCAAGGCTACACATACTCAGATGAGACAGTAAAGAGAATGGCAGCATTAAAGCCAGCAGCTAAGGACTTTAGAATATTCTGGGATAATGCATATGTTATTCATCATCTTTATGATGACAAGCAGGATGAAATCCTTGATATTATTTCTGAATGTGAGAAAGCTGGAAATCCAGACATGGTATTTGAATTTGCCTCTACATCTAAGGTTACATTCCCAGGTTCAGGTGTGGCAGCACTTGCAACATCAAAGGATAATGTAGCTGATATTAAGAAGCAGATGACAATTCAGACAATTGGTCACGATAAGATTAACCAGTTAAGACACGTAAGATATTTTAAGAATGTTGCAGGTCTTAAGGAACATATGAAGAAGCACGCTGAATTTATGCGTCCAAAGTTTGAAGCTACTTTAAAGGTGCTTGAAGATGAACTTACAGGTCTTGGAATTGGTACTTGGTCAGAGCCAAGAGGAGGATACTTCATATCATTTGATGCTATGGAAGGCTGCGCTAAGGCAATAGTTGCAAAGTGTAAAGAAGCAGGTGTTATCCTTACAAACGCAGGTGCTACATTCCCTTATGGAAAAGATCCTAAGGACAGCAATATAAGAATTGCACCATCTTTCCCTACACCAGAGGAAATGTCTGAAGCAGCAGAATTATTTGTATTATGTACAAAATTAGTAAGTGTAGAAAAGCTTCTTGAGCAGAAGTAATTTAATAGAAAAACATTAATAAAATGTTGATAAAAATTAAAACTAAATCCTGAAAGGAGCAGGCAGTATGGCAAAGATAGGCTTTATTGGAATGGGTAATATGGGATATGCTATGCTTAAAGGTGTCCTTAATGTATTTGAACCATCAGATATTATATTTACCTGTCCAGACCTTGATAAATGTAAAAGAATAAGTGATGAAACAGGTGTCAAATATGCTGAGAGCAATGCAGAGTGTGCTAACAATGCCCAGTATATAGTATTAGCAGTTAAGCCACAGGTATATAGTGCTGTAATGAAGAATATAGTTAATGTCATAAGAGAAGACAGCGTTGTTATATCTATAGCACCTGGAATTACAATAGACTCTATTAAGGATAATCTTGGAATTAATACTAAGGTTGTAAGAGCAATGCCTAATACACCCGCTCTTGTCGGAGAAGGGATGACTGGTGTATCATACAATAAAGATGAATTTTCATTTGAACAGAGAGATGTTGTAGACAGATTTTTTAATTCATTTGGAAAGGTTGTCTATGTTGATGAGAAGCTTATGGATGTTATTGTATGTGCAAGTGGAAGTTCGCCAGCATATGTATATATGTTTATTGAGGCACTTGCTGATAGTGCTGTCAAATATGGAATTAAGAGAGATGATGCTTATAAATTAGTTGCACAGACAGTTCTTGGCTCAGCTAAGATGGTTCTTGAAACTAACGAGCATCCGGGAGTGTTAAAGGATAAAGTATGCTCACCGGGTGGTACAACAATAGCTGGTGTAGCAGCACTTGAAGAACACAATTTCCGTAATGCTGTCATAAAAGCCACAGATGCATGTTATGATAAGTGTCATAATATTAAATAATAAAAATGAGGATTCAATATGGAACATATAAAAAGAGTTGGCAGAGAGTTGATGTATAAAGGTTCAATGCTTGAATTTTATAAAGATACGATTGTTACACCAGACGGCAAGACAGTGTATTGGGATCATATTGAGCATAAAGGAGCTGCGGCTGTTGTTGCTGTTCGTGATGATGGCAGAATTATTATGGTAAGGCAGTTCCGTAATTCACCAGATAAAGAAACTCTTGAAATACCAGCAGGAGGAATTAATAAGGGTGAACCTGTCAAGACTGCGGCAATAAGAGAGTTGGAAGAAGAAACAGGGTATAAAGCTGACCCTGATAATGTAAGAAAGCTTATATCTATAATTACGGCAGTTGCTTTCTGCAATGAAAAGGTTGATATATATGTGGCTGATAAGCTTACAAAGTCAGTACAGCAGCTTGACGAAGAAGAATATATTAATGTTGAGTATTATACATTGCAGGAATTAAAAGATATGATTATGAACGGAATAATAGAAGATTCCAAGACAATATCTGCTATACTTGCATATGAGCAGACCTTATAAATGAAGTAAATAAAGTAATTAAAACAATCAAATGATTAAATTCAATAATTAAATTCAATAATCAAAACATATTAAAAGAAATCCCGGCATATAAATAGCCTGACCTGATAAATAAGGAGGCGTTTATATGGCTGGGATTTTTTTAAAACGATACAGATATATGTTGGCAGTTATGGTGGGAGTTATTGCTGGGACACTGATAGCTAATTATGCAATAATAAATATAACGGATAAGGTTGGAGTACTGAATAATGATTTCAGATTATCTATTATTGATATGAAGGTAAATAATGTGGCGTTGTGGCAATATATTTTCAAAACGAGAATAAAAGAATTTGCACTTCTCATATTACTGCTTATTACACCTGTTGCAGTTCCGGCAGTATATATAATTTTCGGAATTATTGGAATGAGCGTTGGAATGGTTGTGAGCGTAAGTGTAATGAATATGGGGATAAAAGGAATGTTTGTATACATAGTGATGACATTTCCACATTATATAATATATGCCATTACTATATTCATACTAATATCCATATGGGAAACCAGCAGAGGGTCATATGTGAATATTAATATAAGGAAAATAGCAATGGCATTATTAGTCAGTTTTATATTATTGTTGGCAGGCACGTTGTGCGAAGCCTACGTAAATCCGGGGTGTCTGAAAATGTTACTTGAGCATATCAGCTATTGTGTATAATAACTTTTCAGATTCTTCCCAGCCAAGGCAAGGGTCTGTTATTGATTTGCCATATATACCTTCGCCGACTTTCTGGCAGCCAGGTTCAATATAACTTTCAATCATAACACCTTTAACAAGCTGTTTAACATCATTTGAATGATTGCGGCTGTGAATTACTTCTTTAGTAATTCTTATCTGTTCAGCATACATTTTGCCAGAGTTGCTGTGGTTAGCATCAACGATACAAGCTGGATTGAGTAAATCCTTAGTCTTATACATATTGGCAAGTCTTATTAAATCTTCATAATGGTAGTTAGGAATGTTCTGTCCGTGTTTGTTGACAGCACCTCTTAATATAGTGTGAGCCAGAGGATTACCAGGTGTTTCAACTTCCCAGTTTCTGTATATGAAAGACTGCTTTGCCTGAGCAGCGATTACAGAGTTAAGCATAACTGAGAAATCACCGCTTGTAGGGTTCTTCATACCAGCAGGAACGTCCATGCCACTTACAGTAAGTCTGTGCTGCTGGTCTTCAACAGATCTTGCACCAACGGCAACATATGAGAGTACATCAGCAAGGAACCAGTAATTCTCAGGGTATAACATTTCATCGGCTGGCATAAGTTCTGTTTCTTCCATAACTCTTATGTGCATTTTTCTGATAGCAACAAGTCCAGCAAGAAGGTCAGGCTTTTTCTCTGGGTCAGGCTGGTGGAGCATACCTTTATAGCCAGTGCCTGTGGTTCTTGGCTTGTTAGTATATACTCTTGGAATGATTAGTACTTTGTCAGCAATCTTTTCCTGAACTTTTTTAAGTCTTAATGTATAGTCTAATACAGCGTCCTCGTTATCGGCAGAACAAGGTCCGATTATAGCAAGAAATTTATCTGACCTGCCAGTAATTACATCGGCAATTTCTTTATCTCGTTCTTTCTTTAATTCAGCAACCCTTTCAGGAACTGGAAAATCACGCTTGATATCCGTTGGTGTAGGAAGCTTTCGTATAAATTCAAAACTCATTATTATATCTCCTTGTATTATATTAATAACCGCAGGCAATAACTGCTGTCTGCATTCTTATTTTAAGAATTCTGCTAATAATAATAGCATAAATTACAGAAAAATGTTAGTATATAATCAAATACAATGTTACGAAACAGAAATTCACAAAAATGTAAAATAAAGCAGAGTGTTACAATTAAAAATCAATTGTTTGAGGAGTGATAGCTATGAGAATGTTTGATATAATATCCAAGAAAAAATATAATGAATCATTGTCAAAAGAAGAAATTGATTATGTTATTAATGAATATACCAATGGCACAATTCCGGATTATCAGATGTCGGCACTTCTTATGGCGATATATTTTAATGGAATGAATTATGAGGAAACAACCAATCTTACGCTTGCGATGGCACATAGCGGTGATATGATGGATTTGTCAGAGATAGGCGGCATTAATGTAGATAAACACAGCACAGGCGGTGTTGGTGATAAGACAACACTTATACTTGCACCAATGGTAGCTGCCTGTGGAGGCAAGGTTGCCAAGATGAGCGGACGGGGACTTGGTAATACTGGCGGAACAATTGATAAGCTAGAGAGTATTAAAGGCTTCAGGACTAAGTTAAGTGAAGAAGAATTTATTGATAATATTAAAGAGATAGGACTTGCACTTACAGGACAGACAGGTAATCTTGCTCCGGCAGATAAGAAGATATATGCTTTAAGGGACGTTACTGCCATTGTTGACAGCATACCGCTTATAGCAAGCAGTATAATGAGCAAAAAGATTGCCGCAGGTGCAGGGGCGATTGTGCTTGATGTTAAAGTCGGAAGCGGTGCATTTATGAAAAATATGCAGGATGCCGAGAAACTTGCAGAAGAGATGGTTAAGATAGGAAGTCTTGCTGGCAGAAACACAATAGCAGTAATATCAGATATGGATGAACCGCTGGGCCTTGCTGTAGGTAATGCACTGGAGGTTGCGGAAGCGGTAAAGACTTTAAAGAAAGAAGGTCCAGAAGACCTTGTTAATCTCTGCCTTGAATTAGGCACACAGATGCTTATTGCTTCTAAAGTAGAAGAAAATGCAGACAAGGCACGAGGTATGTTACAGAATTCCATAGATGATGGAAGTGCATATAATAAATTCTTGGAATTCATTAAACGTCAGGGTGGGGATATAACTGTATTTGACGATTTAGATGAATTTACAGAATGCAATTATAAAATAGAGGTTAAAGCAGATAAAGAAGGCTATGTTCAAAGAATTGAGTCAGAACTTATAGGAGAAGCCTCGATGATATTAGGTGGCGGAAGAATGACAAAAGAAGATGTTATAGATTATTCTGTCGGCGTAAAGCTGTCAGCCAAGCGCGGAGATTATGTAAAATGTGGTGACTGCCTTGCCACAATCTATGCCGCCAATAAAGATAAAATATTAGAGGCAGAGGGCTTAATTATCAAAGCATTTGAAATATCAGAGGATATTGTAAAGACAAGTCCGCTTATTAAACGAATTATTAGTTGTAAAAATATATAAATAATGGTATTATATTATATAAAATGAGCTGGATGATATTATTGTAAGTTATCCATAATCATATTTGAACAAGAAAAGGAGACATAAAAATGGAAGTAAGACCAGGAGCAAATCCTGCTGATGTCAAGAACTATGACACAGACAGATTAAGACATGACTTTTTAATTCAGAATTTATTTGTAGCTGATGAGATTAAGACAATCTACAGTCAGATTGACAGAATTATAGTAGGAGCTGCTACACCAGTTAATAAGGAACTTGTTCTTGAAGCAGGTGCTGAACTTAGAGCTAAGTATTTCCTTGAAAGAAGAGAGATGGGTATCATTAACATCGGTGGTAACGGAACAGTTACAGTAGATGGCAAGGAATATAACTTCAAATATAAAGACGGTATGTACATAGGTATGGGTGCTAAGGATATCTCGTTCAAGAGTGAAGACCCTAAGAACCCGGCTAAGTTCTATCTTAACAGTGCACCAGCACATAAGACATACCCAACAGTATTTATTGATCCAGCTAAGGACATTTTACCTGAGAATAAAAAGGAACTTGGATGTCTTGAGAGTGCTAACCATAGAACAATCAATAAGTATATCCTTCCAGGACAGGTTGAAAGCTGCCAGTTAGAGATGGGTATGACTTGCCTTGAACCAGGAAGCGTATGGAACACAATGCCATGTCATACACATGACAGAAGAATGGAAGTATATCTTTACTTTGAAGTTCCGGAAGATGCTGTTGTATTCCACTATATGGGTGAGCCAACAGAGACAAGACACATTGTTATGAGAAATGAAGAAGCTGTTATATCACCAAGTTGGTCAATTCACTCAGCTTCAGCTACTCACGCTTATACATTCATCTGGGGTATGGTTGGTGAGAACCAGGACTTCGATGATATGGATGATGTAGATATGAAGGATCTTAGATAATCAGAATGTCTTTATAATTGCTTAACAAGATTATTTTATTGTTATTGATTGATATATAAAGAGTAGCTGTATTATTATAGGTTACATACACATTATGCTGTTTAATATTAATGGCATAATCCATTATGATGGATGATTCTCATAGAGGTATGGAGTATATTGTGATATTCCATATGCTCTGGAGTTCATTGATATAATATTAAGAGAAAAGGAGATTTTAAAATGTCAGTAAATTTTTCACTTGAAGGAAAAGTTGCTTTAGTTACAGGTGCTTCTTATGGTATCGGTTTTGCTATCGCTAGCGGAATGGCTAAGGCAGGTGCTACAATCGTATTTAACGATATTAAGCAGGAATTAGTAGATAAGGGATTAGCAGCTTACAAGGAAGCTGGTATCGATGCTCACGGTTATGTATGTGACGTAACTAACGAAGAGCAGGTTAACGCTATGGTTGCTCAGATTGCTAAGGATGTAGCTCCTATCGATATCCTTGTTAACAATGCTGGTATCATTAAGAGAATTCCAATGTGCGATATGACAGCTGCTGAATTCAGACAGGTTATCGACGTTGACCTTAATGCACCATTTATCGTATCTAAGGCAGTTATTCCATCAATGATCGAAAGAGGTCACGGTAAGATTATTAACATCTGCTCTATGATGTCAGAGTTAGGCCGTGAAACAGTATCAGCTTATGCTGCTGCTAAGGGTGGTCTTAAGATGCTTACAAGAAATATTTGTTCTGAGTATGGTCAGTACAATATCCAGTGTAATGGTATTGGACCTGGTTACATCGAGACACCTCAGACAGCTCCATTAAGAGAAAGACAGGCTGATGGTTCTAGACATCCATTCGATCAGTTCATCTGTGCTAAGACACCTGCTAACAGATGGTTAAAGCCAGAAGAATTAGCTGGTCCAGCTGTATTCCTTGCTTCAGAAGCTTCAGATGCCGTTAACGGACATATTCTTTATGTTGATGGTGGTATCCTTGCTTACATCGGAAAGCAGCCACAGTAATAAATAATATTACATATTACAAGCACGATGTGCGTGTATAGATAATGACAGAAGAGTCTGAAACAAGTTTGCTTGTTTCAGGCTCTTTTTGGTTTTGAACTTCAATAGGAATATATAGAAAGAATATTTCCCGAAATTCCTGAAATTCCTGAAATTCTTAAAATTCAACAAAAATTTGACTGTCAAAATATTCTTTCATATGATACAATTACTATAAAAGTTTTACAAATATGAGAGGAGAACATTTTAATGAAACTTGAAGTAAGAAACCTGACAAAGTCTTTTGAAGGTAATCAGGTTCTACACGGCATTTCTTTTGAAGTTGAAAGTGGCAGTGCACTTGGACTTCTTGGAAGAAATGGAGCAGGTAAGACAACTACGATAAGAATTATTATGGATGTCTTTAAAGCAGATGAGGGTGAGGTATATCTTGACGATGAGCCGTTTAACCCTAAGAAGCATCTTATAGGGTATCTGCCAGAAGAGAGAGGGTTATATCCCAAGAAGACAGTGCTTGAACAGATAGTATATCTTACAAGACTTAGAGGACTTTCCAAGAAAGAGGCAGTCAGTAATGCAAAGAAGTGGCTAAAGCGTCTTGAGATAGATGAGTATGCCAACAGAAAGTTAGAGACATTATCCAAGGGTAATCAGCAGAAAGTACAGCTTGCTTCAACACTTGCGTGTGAACCAGAGATAGTTATACTCGATGAGCCATTTAGCGGGCTTGATCCGGTGAATTCAAAGATACTTCAGGATGTTGTGACAGAAGTCATAAACGAAGGAAGAATAGTTATATTTTCAAGCCACCAGATGAGTTATGTAGAGGAGTTCTGTCGTGACATAGCGATAATAGATAAGGGAAATATAGCACTTGCAGGCAATCTTAAAGACATTAAGAGACAGTATGGCGAGAATCAGCTGGTTATATCAGATGTTAATATGGGGCTTGATGAGTTGTCACAGATTATAAAAGACAATGTGTCTGACATAATAACAGAGACTGGAAGAACAAGAGAGGAGATTATTGTAAGGAATATAAATGGCGTGTCAAGGGCGGATATTCTTAAAAGAATGATTGCGTGTGGTATAGAAATTGAGCATTTTGAAACTTATAAGCCATCTCTTAATGATATATTTGTATCTCTTGTAGGTGATGATATGGAAGACGACAAAGTGGTAGATTATAAGAATAATAGTAATGACGATAATAGTTATAATAGAGATATTGTTGATGAGTTACCGCAAGGCGAAATCAGTGAACATAAAAAGTCTGTTGAGGGAGGTGTACGCTGATGAAAAAGTTAGGTGTAGTTCTTCAATATGAGCTTATGACTTATATTAAGAATAAGTCGTATGTAATCAGTACGGTTGTTATAGCTGTTATAGCTGCTGCTATTATGTTTGTGCCAAGATTTATAGATATAAGTGCCATTACAGGAATTACTAATAGTACAGAACAGAATTCTGGTGATTCTGACAGCGATAAAGATAATGTTGATGGTAAGAGTGATTCTGATAAAGATAATAAAGCAGACAATAATAAAGATGTAATTCTTATATATGATGAGTCTGGAACATTTTCAGATATTCAGATAATTCAGGCAGCTTTTGATGATATGAAGGTTGAAAAAGTGTCATCAGAAAGTGAATTAAAGGATAAAGTCTCAGATGAAGAAGTCAAGGCAGGCTTTGTGGTTCACAGTCTTACAGATTATGAGTATATTGTATACAATAAGAGTATGACTGACAGCATTGATATGCAGTTTAATCAGGTACTTACAGCACTTAACCAGATGGTGTACTGCAGTATCCATAATCTTGATTATGAGCAGATAATAACGGCATTTAATCCAGAGATTAACAGTCAGACAGTTGTTCTTGGCAAGGATATGGGAAATAATTATTTTTATTGTTATGCACTCATTATCATTATATTTATGATAATAATATTCTATGGTGTTATGGTTGCGACATCAGTTACTCAGGAGAAGTCCAACAGGACTATAGAGGTGCTTGTAACAAGTGCTGATACTAAGATTTTATTTTTTGGAAAGGTGCTTGCTGGTACAATAGCTTCGTTATGTCAGGCTGGAATACTTATGCTTGCGATTGTCGGTGCATATAAGTTTAATCAGAGTGCGTGGGGCGGAATGTTAGATATGTTACTTGATATTCCTGCAAATGTACTTGTTACCTATGCGTTATTCGGACTTGGCGGTGTGATTTTCTATACATTTATATATGGAGCATTTGGTGCACTTGTTTCTAAGACAGAGGATATTAATAAGAGTGCCGGAAGCATACAGATGGTTATTATGATTGTATACTTTATTACTCTTTTTCAGCTTATGAATATAGATGGTATTGCTATGAAGGTATTGTCATATCTGCCAATCAGTTCATACAGTGCGATGTTTGCCCGTGTTGCAATGGGAAATGTAGCTGTTTGGGAAGTTGTTGTTTCATTTATAATACTTGTAGCAAGCATTATAGGTGTTGGTATGATAGGTTCATCAATATACAGAATGGGAACGCTTAGATATGGCAATCCAATTAAGATAACTACAGCAATAAAGAGCCTTCGCAAGCAGAAGAATAAATAATCTGATTATTTTATACAAGAAATAATTAATACCTCCAGATATTCATGTCATATCTGGAGGTATTATTATACATAAAACAATATGTGAGATAATCAGGGCTGCATACAGGTATTGATATAATGGCTTAACATATTGTAAATATAACTATAACTTTATAGTTTCTCCACCTGGTATCTCAACGACACGGACATTATTAACAGCAACCCAGACAGAACAGGCACTTGGGTTATAGATATATTCATTATCAGCGAATATCTGAAGCCTGTCAAAGGCTTCGTTGTAATCTACGATTTCGATATTAGTAGCATACCATATATCATCACGGTGACCAATCATTTCACAGAATTCTTCCATAACTTCCCAATTGTTATTACGTTCAAATTCAAAGCTGTGTCCCCATACATACATCATATATAGGTACTGCTTTTTAGTAAGCTTCATAAAACGCTTGCCAAACTCAACAAGATTATGATTGTGGTGGCAGGTTGGTATCCAGTTCATATAATCTGTTGGCATAGAAAAGCCATTTTCATCACCAAGAAGAATAGGACCTTCACAATCGTTGGCATATTCGAGTGCTGATTTGACAACAGCGTACTGGTCAGTGGCTGGTCGTATATATTTAATGCCAAGGTCAGCAGCAATAGAAGTAATAAGCTTGTTGCCGGCTCCATTAGGAAGAGCCATTCCTCTTACGGGTTTATGTATTATTTTCTCAATATTAGTCTTATCTTCAAGAATTTCCCTTGCTATCTCATAGCTACCACATCTGTTCATAGTAGGGTGTGTGCATGTATGAAGGGCTATTTCATGATTGTCATATAAATCATTCCATTCGCTTGCAGGCAGTCTGATTGGCATATCTGTTAACCCTGAATTGACATTGAAGGTAGCACGTATGCCGTTCTTGTTAAATATATCAACTAGTCTTTTATCTTCAAGCTTGCCGTCATCGTAGCTTAATGTTAATACCTTGAATTTACCTCCTGGAAAGCATTTGTATATTCTGTTCATAATAATCCTCCATTCTTGTATATATTAACATAATGTATACAATCTCATATTTTATAATTATACTATATTAACATTAGTGTGTCATTATTTTGTTAATCAAATACACAAAAAATACAATAATAAATTATAATTTCTTGACTTTTTGTGTTATTTTACTAATAAATGAAACTTTTTTTATGTTTTCATTACAATATATATTGTATCTTTGAATTTCCTTATCATTAATGTTAACACATACATTTCCAATAATACACTCGTTATTAACCGGTGCAGTAATGCTTGATGGAATGTTGTACACGACTTCTACATTATCATTATCGCTTATGCAGGCAGACAGTTTTTTATCAAATAGTATATCAATGGAACTTTTAGAGCCATTTTTAATCTTTATATTAAAGACTTTAGGGCAGATAAGTATGTCCTGATTTGTATAGCTGGCTCTGGTGTAGTCAAGAAGACGTTTTGCATCAGACCATTTATAAGTCTTGTTGTCAGGCCAGCCACAGGCAAGCAGGGCAACGATAAATGTCCTGTCGTTATCCCTATAGGCACATACATAGCAGTAGCCGGCATCGCCAGTAAAGCCCGTCTTGCCGGATATAATGTTATCATACATATTAAGAAAAGCATTGGCATTGCTTACAGAATATTTTCTGCCGGAAAGACTTGTAAAACTGTAATCGTGTGTCTGTGTTATAGAAAGGAAATGTTCGTTTTTAATGCAGTAGGACATAACAACTGCTAATTCATAGGCTGTTGTCGAGTGAATGCCTGCATCATCAGAAGCATCAAGACCATTAGGCGTTATATAATGCGTGCTATTACAGCCAAGACTGGTGGCTTTTCTATTCATTAAATTAGTAAATACCAGCACAAGTGCTTTGCTTTGTTCTTTGGATATATTCTCAATAAAATGTGAGTTATAAGAGTAGTCATTTATAAAAGAAATGTCAAAGGTAAGTTTGTTGCGTTCTTTATCGGTTAAAGAACAGATATAATAGTAGGCGGTATTTTCTGCAATTATAACGGCGGTATCATTATGGGAACGAAGCATAAGGGAATAGTACAGGTCTTTTATTGAAAACTGTTCGCCTTTTACAGCATTAAGTTGTACATCTGGCATAGAAGCCGCATATGCAGAAGTGGTGGCAATATAATCATCAGGACATATCTCAAGGGCGGTTATTAATGTCATAATCTTGGTGGTGCTTGCCATAGGTGCTTTGGTGTCAGCATTTTTACCATATAGAAGCCTGTTAGTATCGGCATCTATTACTGCTGCAAATCTGGCGTGTATTTCATTATCTTTCAGAGATGAGTCGTTTTCTTTAGCATTTACACGATTAAATGGAGTTAAGACGATTGAAATAATCAGACATATTAAAATTATGAATTTTAATGGCTGTATAAGCTTTTGAAAAAAATAAGCAACTGCTGATAGCATAAATAAGAAACCCGGTTATTATAATTAATAAATTATACACTTTTATTTTGCTATTATACCTAAAATGAGTTATTATATATTTACTACATAAATAATCATATTAATTTACAGAGGTGCGTATGAGCTACATAGAATTTGATGATGTAAAGAAGATTTATAAAATGGGTGATGTAAAGATAAAGGCACTTAACGGTGCAAGCTTTACGATAGATAAGGGAGAGTTTGCAGTTATAGCAGGTGCGAGTGGTGCAGGTAAGAGTACAATACTTAATCTTATGGGCGGTATGGATACAGCTACGACAGGAAAGATTATTGTAGATAAAGAGATTGTGTCAAAGTTCACAGCTAAGAGGCTTACAACATACAGAAGATATGATATAGGATTTGTATTCCAGTTCTATAATCTTGTACAAAATCTTACTGTAAGGGAAAATGTTGAGCTTGCAACACAGATATGTAAGAATCCGCTTGACGTTGATGAGGTTATAGAAGCAGTAGGACTTAAGGAAAGAAGTTCTAACTTTCCGGCACAGTTATCAGGTGGTGAACAGCAGAGAGTTGCAATAGCAAGAGCGTTGGCCAAAAATCCAAAGCTTCTGTTATGCGATGAACCTACGGGAGCACTTGATTATAATACAGGCAAGCAGATATTAAAGCTGTTGCAGGATACATGCCGTGAAAGAGGTGTTACAGTTGTAGTTATAACACATAATCTTGCACTGACAGCTATGGGCGATAAGGTTATCAAAGTGAAAAATGGAGTAGTTGACAGTGTGACTGTCAATGAAAATCCGCTTCCAATAGAGCAGATAGAATGGTAGTTAATATGGAAAGGCGGAATTAACATAATGGGAAAGTCGGTATTTAAAGATTTAATAAGAGAGATAAAAGGTTCGCTTGGAAGATTTATTTCAATAATGGCAATCACAGCCATAGGAGCTGCATTTTTTGCCGGAGTCACAGCATCTTCGGGCGATATGAAGCGTTCGTCAGATAACTATTATGATGAATATAATATGAATGATATAAGAATAATATCATCGATAGGGCTTACAGATGATGATTTGCAGGTAATTGCAAAAGCGCAGGGAGTAAAGGCAGTATATGGTGCCAACAGCAAAGATGTGCTCATCAATTATGATGATAAAGAGTCAGTTGCGCATGTTTTAAGTATTCCTCTTAATGCAGATGATAATGATGACAGCTATATTAACAGACTTCGCATTAAAGAGGGAAGACTGCCACAGAATGATAAAGAATGTGTTGTGAAGTACGAGTCTACAAGGGAAGCTGTCAAAGTGGGCGATGTATTAAAATTTAAGTCTGGAACTTCTGATGATATTAACGATACATTTAAGGATACTGAATATACAGTTGTTGGAGTAGTATATTCGCCTTGCTTCGTTTCTTATGATTTAGGTTCGTCAGATATTGGTAATGGCAATATCAGCTATTGTGTATATGTTGGAGATGATGAATTTAAGAATGATTATTATACAGAAGCTTACGCTGTAGTAGACGGAGCAAAAGAACTTGATACATATTCTGATGAATATGATAAAAAGGTTGAAAATGTACAGAACAGAATTAAGAATATAGCAGCAGGACAGCTTGATAACAGGAAGAAGGATATAAAAGAAGAATTTGCCAAAGCCAAGGAAGATAAGAAACAGGAACTGCTTGATACAATAAGACAGAAGGTAACAGAGTCTATTACGAAGCAGTATCAGGAATATTATCCGGGATATGATGTGTCTTCAATGATAGCACCTTATATTGAACCAGCGTATATTAAAGCAGTTCAAGAGTTTGACTTTGATGCGGTATATGCAAAGTATGATGAGCAGATGAATGAAACTTTGAATAACTCTGACGACTGGGAATGGTATGTGCTTACAAGACAGTCGCAATATTCGTATAGGGATTATGAGTCGAGTGCTGACAGAATGAAAGCTATAGCTACAGTATTCCCATTGTTCTTTATAATTGTTGCAGGTCTTGTGTGTCTTACAACAATGACAAGAATGGTAGAAGAACAGAGAAGTTTAATCGGAACATACAAGGCTTTAGGTTATGGAAAAGGTACTATAGTATTCAAGTTCGTTGCCTATGCCTTTATAGCTTCCTTTGCTGGAAGTGTAATAGGCTGTATTGTTGGTTTAAAGCTGTTTCCGTATATAATATATAATTCGTGGAACATAATATACCAGATGCCGCATATAACTTATGCAAGCCATACATTATTATCTGTGGCAGTTATTATCTGTCTTGTAGCGGTAACATTTCTTGCGGCATTCTATTCGTGTTACAATGATCTTTCAGAAGTGCCGGCTATACTTATGAGACCTAAAGCTCCTAAGAGTGGAAGAAAGATATTGTTAGAGCATACATTTATATGGAAGCATCTTTCATTTACAAGGAAGGTTACTATGCGTAATATATTCCTGTATAAGAAAAGATTTTTTATGACAGTAATCGGAATCGCAGGATGTACAGCGTTGACAACGGCAGGTTTTGGAATTAAGGACAGTATACAGTGTGTTATTGATAACCAGTATGAACAGATACTGCATTATGATAATGTAATTACATTTAAGAGTGATGTTGAAAGTGAAGAAATTAACAATATAATATCATCTATAAAGAAAGATGAATATTATAAAGAATACACTACAGATTATGGATATACTGCTGATGTTAAAGCATTAGGTGGTGGTGACAGTTATTCAACTGAGATAACTGTTGTTGATAATACAGATAAGTATAGTGATTTTGTTACATTCAGGACAAGAAAGAAGCATAACCAGTTAGAACTTAATGATGATGGTGTTATTATATCTGAAAAGCTTGCAAAGGATCTGAATGTTTCTGTTGGTGATAATATTACTATATGTGATATTAATGATAGGCAGGCAGCAGTTAAGGTGACTGGAATTATGGAAATATATATTAATAATTATATTTTTATGACATCAGGTTATTTCAATGACACATTTGGCTATACACCAGATAATAACAGAGTATTAGGTATACTTAGTGATGACAGCGATAATGTTCAGGCAGTTATCGGAGAACGATATTTGTCTAATTCAGCAGTTAAGTCGCTTACATTCTTAAAGGTTAATATGTCAAGATTTGAGAATATGATACAGTCCCTGGATCTTGTTACATGGGTGCTTATAATATCTGCAGGTATGCTGGCGTTTGTTGTATTGTATAATCTTACTAATGTTAATATATCTGAGCGAATAAGGGAGATTGCGACAATAAAAGTTCTTGGCTTTTATGATAATGAAGTTGGAGAGTATATATACAGGGAGAATATCATACTTACACTTATAGGCGGTCTTGCAGGACTTTTATTAGGAAGAGCACTTCATACATACATAATGACAACAATAGAATTAGACGGAGTAATGTTTGGAACAAGAATTAATTTAAGTTCATTCCTGTTATCATATGGAATTACATTAATTTTTTCATTGATTATTAATGCAATTATGTATCCGTCACTTAAGAAAATTCCAATGGTGGAATCTTTAAAGTCAATAGAATAATTCGTGATTGCTGATAAAGGATTTAATTGAGAATTTAATTAATGATTTGATGAATAATTTAGTGCAGGAATTAAAGAATAGATAAGCTGACAAGCCTGCACAAATAATGGTAATATTAATAAGAGCCTCCACATATATTGTGAAAAACGATATATGTGGAGGTTATTTTTGTATGGGGGATATTGGACAAATTATAAAAATTCTGCCGTCAGCTCTGGCTGACAAGCTTAGACTGCATACGTTGTCATTTGGCAGGCTTAACGAGCTAAGATTAAGAGTTGGCAGAAATGTAACTTTAATATATGACAATAAAGAGATAATGTATGATATTAAGGTTACCAAGGACTGCATAATGAAAATGCTGGAATTAGCTTCCAATTACTCTATCTATGCGTATGAGCAAAGTTTCAAACAGGGGTTTATTACAATAGAGGGAGGGCATAGGATTGGGATATCAGGACATGCGATTATAGAGAATAATGTCATTAAGAATTTTAATTACATAACCTTTCTTTGTATAAGGGTGGCACATGAGGTTATAGGGTGTAGTAATAAGGTTGTTGATTTCGTATATGGAGGAGGTATTGACCATACGCTTATTATTTCACCGCCGGGTTGTGGCAAGACAACGCTTTTAAGGGATCTTGTAAGAAATATATCTGATAATGACAGGCTTCATATTAATGTAAGTCTTATAGATGAAAGACAGGAGATAGCAGGCTGCTATATGGGAATCCCGCAGAATAATATAGGCAGACGTACAGATGTATATGATGGCTGTCCAAAAGATGCAGGAATGATGATGGCAATCAGGGCTATGTCGCCGGGGATAATAGCTGTAGATGAGATAGGTGGGCAGAATGATGTGCAGGCAATTAAATACTGCATAGCCTGTGGCTGTACGATTATTGCGACAATTCACGGTTATTCGCTTGAAAATGTAATGAACAAGCCTTTTATGGGTGAGCTTATAAGTTCTGATTATTTTAACAAGATAATAATATTGTCAGGAAGAATGGGAAAGGGGACGGTGGAGCAATGTTTAAATTATCGGGAGCAGCACTCATAATAACTGCATGTACATATTATGGCTTTTATTTAAGCAGTAACCTATATATGAGAACACGGATTATACAATCGCTAATAACAGCCCTTCATTATATTAAGGCACAGATAGGTTATGCTTCAAGCACGCTCCCTGACATATTCAGGGATTTATCTGTTAATTCTGATAACTGCTATGTTCAGGAAATGTTCAGTTATGCAGCGAAGACATTAAGTGATGAGGGCATTGTTACATATGAAGCTGTGTGGGAGGAAGCTGTAAATGTACTTAACAGGAGAAAAATATTAAAAAAAGACGAACTTAATGTAATGTATGAATTGTCGCATTTTAATTCGTATATTGATAAAAATATGCAGGTTCAAAATCTGGAATTATCAATTGAAAGGCTCAAAAGAATAAATGAAAATGTGGCAATGGATATTGCACCGAGAATGAAAATCTGCAGGATTGGTGGAATAACAGCAGGAGTGTTTATAGCAATAATGCTGATATGAACACAGCATAATAAAGAATGGGGATGTGTATGGAAATTAATTTGATATTTAAAATAGCTGCCGTTGGAATAATAATCTCTATACTTAATCAGATATTAAAGCATAGTGGAAGAGATGACCAGGCTTTCTTAACAGGGCTTGCGGGACTTCTGCTTGTGCTTTATTGGATACTTCCATACATATTAGAACTGTTTACAACTATGCAGAAATTGTTTGATATGTAAAAGGAGTAACAATTGCTGAAAATATCTATGCTTGCATTATGCACGGTTATAACATCACTGCTTATAAAAAAACAGTCACCAGTAACAGCTTCTGTTATAGGACTTTCGTTATGCCTTATTATTTCAATTAATATAATAAATAACATATCAGCCATAACAGGACAGCTTGGAGTAATGATTTCTTTAACAGGAATTGGTGATGTGTATATAAAGATAATAATGAAGATTATAGGAATAACCTTTATAACGCAGCTTATATCTGATGTGTGTAGGGATAATGGGTTTAACGCGGCGGCATCACAGCTTGAGATTATGTGTAAGATTGCTGTTGCAACAATAAGTATTCCAATTGTACTGTCGCTTATGGAGATGATTAATAAATGTATAAAATAAGATGTATATTAATGCACAATAACTGCCCCCAATATATGTTGTCATTATTAAGAAGTATATTTACTGGGCGGAAATATATATTTATGAAACTTAATTATATACTACCGCTATTAAAAAGCGTATTATTAATGTTAGTAATATTAATGCTTGTATACAATAATGCCAATGTGATTAAAGCAGAAACTAACGGACAGGAAACTGTCACGGATACATCTGGCTGGTCTGATTATGATTATAAGGATATTGATAAGATATTAAAAGAAAGCAGTTACAATTCGGTTACCTTTGAGGATATAGTAGACAGCATATATTCGGGTAATTCAACGAGGGATTCGGGTAAGAAGATTGTACAGTATATAACAGAGGTTATAAGCAGTAACCGTAATGATTGTATGAAGATACTTATTTTATGTATATTATCTGCATTTATAAATGTATTTGGCCCATTTTTTAATAAACAGCAGCTTACCGAAAGCACATTAAGTGTTATAGCAATATCTCTTATAACGGTATTGTTTGTTGTGTTCATACAGGCTTCAGATACAGCCAGCAGCACTCTTACATCGATTATTAATCTTTATAAAGCAATCAGTATGGTGTTCCTGCCGGCAATAAGTGCTTCTGGTGCAATAATGAGTAAAGCTGTGTATTACCAGATAATAATTGCTATGATTGCAGTCAGCAATATATTTTTTAAAAATATATTATTAAAAACAAATAAAATATATCTCATAATTTCGTTATGTGACTGCATAGACAAAGAAGCACATATGGATAAGGCGTGTAACCTTATTAAAAAAGGAGTGAAATGGTGCTGCTATACGATACTTACAGTGTTTATTGGACTTAATGCAATTAAGAGCATATTAACACCTGTTCAGGACACGGTTAATTCTAAAGGTATATTTATGGGGATAAGCCTTATACCTGGTATAGGTGACACAGCACAGGTGTTATCCAATACGATACTTTCATCTTCTGCATTAATAAAAAATGCAATCGGTGTGTCGGGAATTATTGCTATTGTTATGTGTATGTTCTTTCCGTTGCTGCGGATTGGTCTTCTTGCGGTTATATATCAGGGGATTGCTGCAGGACTACAGCCAATAAGTGATAAGAGAATGGTAAGGGCAGTCAGTTCGCTTGGGCAGGCACTTGGAATGATTGTATATATTATGATGATTACACTTGTCCTGTTTATATTAACAATAGCAATTATATGTGTTGCAACTAACTGTGTATCAGTATGAAAGGAGACACAATGAAGCTGTATTCGTGGCTTAGGGCATTGCTCATATTTATGGTTATGTCGGCTGTATTAATGAATATTATTCCACCCAGGTATGAGGGCAGCTATAAGGTGGTAATGAGGCTTATATTCCTTATGATTTTATTAAAGCCTGTACTTCTGCTTTTATTTAATGAGGAATATATAACTGACAGGGTAAATACATTGTATAATGATTATAGTAAAAACATTGCAGGCTATTCAAGTTCGTATACTGGTGATAGCAGCCTTCAATCAGACTATTACAGCTATGTGAGCAATGCAGTAAAACAGACAGTTATAAGCAGGGTGTTAAATATAGCAGAGGAGTGTGGAGTTGAAGTTAATAATGTAAAGGTTGAATTAAACGATAAGAGCATATTGAATAAATCAGACACCGATTATTCATCTGTAATTACAGGGATTGATATATCAGTAAAAAACAAAAAAAGTGTTTCAAGTTTGGAAAGCACACAGAATGCTAAAGCGGCTTTGAATAAATCGGACATAGAGCAATTCGCTAAAATGGTAGCGGATAATTTTAGTATAGATGAAATACTTATCAATATACATTAAGCCAGGTACAGAGAATATTTTGTATTCCGATGTTCAGGACGGAAAGGAGAATTATTATATTTAATTATGAAAATATATTGAATAAATTAGGCAAAGATAAAATATTAATAGTAATACTAGCAGGCATACTGCTTATGGTTATATCAATTCCCGTAAAAGACAGACAGACTGTATCAGAAAACACAACATCTAATCAGGAAAGCGGTGAGGCCACACAGAAAATGTATGAGGAATATGTAGAGAAAAGATTAGAAGATACCTTATCTGATGTTGAGGGGGCAGGAAAGGTTAAAGTTATGGTCAGTCTTAAGAATTCGTCTGAAAAGATACTTGCCAAGGATACAGATTATTCTGATGAAGAAGTTAATGGGAATAATGATGAGAATTCCAATAGTACGCAAAAAACAGAGACACACATTTTTTATGATACAGCTAATGGTAATACGCCATATGTAGTAATGGAGAATATGCCTGTTATTGAAGGTGTGATAATAGTATGTGAGGGTGGTGATAATAAAGAGCTTGTAAGTGAGATTACGAATGCTGTATATGGGCTTTTAAATGTTCCTGTACATAAAATCAAAGTAATGAAAATGTCTTAAATATGGAGGTTTTTTGTGAAAAGAGTTAAGAAAAATCAGGTTATTATTACAGCACTTGCTATTATGATAGCTGTTGCGGGATATATTAATTATGCAGGAAACATTTCAGATATAATATCTGTCAGCAGTAAGAGCGGCAGTAAAGTTGTCAATACATCAACAGATGATACAATATTTACTGAGGAAGAACCAGATGATGAGAGTCTTGAAGAACCAGGAAGCGTTATACTTACATCAGGACAGGGCGTGTCTTCAAGTGTAATCTCTGAAGCTAAGCTTAACAGAGAACAGATACGTGCCAAGAATACAGAAAATCTTACTAATATAGTCAATGATACAACAATCGATAAGGCTTCAAAGACAGAGGCGATAAATGAACTTGCCAAAATTGCAGAATATTCAGAAAAAGAGGCAGCTATTGAGTTGTTATTAGAGGCAAAGGGATTTAATGATGTGGTGGCTTCAGTGGCAGAAGACAGCGTTGATATTGTAATTAACCAGCAGACATTAGAAAACAGCCAGAAAGCTCAGATTGAAGATATAGCAAAGAGAAAGACAGGGGTTACATCGGATAAAATTACCATTAATGTTATTAAGTAACTTATCATTGCATTTATTTATATTTTTTATTATAATAGATTAAAGATTACGTTAATAACAGTCAGGAGGGCATTATGACAAAAGAGTTTGAAGATAGAGGTAATACTTATACAATTCACGAAAGCAAGGATATTGGCGAAGTAAGAGTTGCAGATGAGGTTGTTGCTATTATTGCAGGTCTTGCTGCTACAGAGGTGGAAGGTGTTGAGAGTATGGCTGGCAACATCACTAATGAACTTGTAAGCAAGCTTGGAATGAAGAATTTATCTAAGGGTGTTAAGGTTCACGTTGGTGAGAATGATGTGACAGTTAATCTTGCACTTAATATTAAATATGGCTGTGAGATACCTAAGGTATCAGCCGCAGTACAGGACAGAGTTAAGACAGCAATCGAGACAATGACAGGTCTTGAAGTATCAGAAGTTAACATTAAGATTGCTGGCGTTAATATTGACAACTAAGTACAGTAAGCATTGGGGCTGTCCTTAATGGACAGTCCTGTTTGAGTAATTAATTGATGAGAGGATTCCTATGACAAGATCAGAAATGAGAGAACACGTTTTTAAGCTTATATTCCGTGTTCCTTTCCACGATAAGAATGAATTAAGAGAACAGATTGACTACTATTTTGACGGTTTGACAGATGTTAATGAGAAAGATTACGAATATATTAAGAATAAGGCACTTCTTGTATGTGAATTAAGCGATGATATTGATGAGAAGATTAATTTGGTATCAGAAGGCTGGCCAGTTGACCGTATTGGTAAGGCAGAGCTTGCTATTATGCGGCTTGCAGTCTATGAGATGCTTTATGATGATGATATTCCTGTTAATGTAGCTATTAATGAGGCTGTAGAGTTAGCTAAAAGTTATGGCTCTGATGATAATGCAGCATCATTTGTCAATGGTGTTCTTGCAAAGCTTGTATAATAACCTTTTGCTGAATTAAAGAGCATAATAAAGAGATTAAGAAAGAGGAACGATGGCTGGAGTATATACTGTAACACAGATTAATTCCTATATTAAGAATATGTTTAGACAGGATTTTGTACTTAATCGTATTCAGATAAAAGGGGAAATATCTAATTGCAAGTATCATACATCCGGTCATATTTATTTTACTTTAAAAGATTCGGGTGGAACGATTGCAGTTGTTATGTTTGCCTCTTATGCATCAAAGCTTGATATAAAGCTTGAAAATGGAATGTCTGTTGTAGTAGATGGCAGAATTGATATATATGAACGTGATGGCAGGTATCAGTTGTATGCCGTTAATATTACCGAAAGTGGTATGGGGGATTTATATAAGAAGTTTGAACAATTAAAACAGCAGTATGATGATATGGGATATTTTGATTCATCATATAAGCGTCCGATACCACGTTTTGCAAGAAAGATAGGAATTGTAACAGCTTCAACAGGGGCTGCTATACACGATATAATGAATATATCACACAGGCGCAATCCGTATGTGAGTCTTTATCTGTATCCTGCATTAGTTCAGGGCGAATATGCCAAGTACAGTATTGCCAAGGGAATAGCTGTGCTTGATAAGTTCGGGGTGGATTGCATTATTGTTGGACGTGGAGGAGGTTCACTTGAAGACTTGTGGGCATTTAATGAACCAGAGGTTATAGAGGCAGTATTTAGCTGTAATACACCGGTTATATCAGCGGTTGGGCACGAAACAGATTTTACAATCACAGACTTTGTGGCAGATTTAAGAGTTCCAACACCATCTGCCGCTGCAGAGTGTGCAGTATTTGATATGGTACAGGTTGATGATTATATGCAGGCATACAAGAGACGTTTAAGAAATGCTCTGGATAATGTATTTGCCAGATATAAGAACAGGGCAGAGAAGGACAAGCTTTCTTTGCAGATATACAATCCTATTAACCAGATATATGAAAGAAGACAACGTCTTATTCATATAGAGGATATATTAAATAACCAGATGACACAAGCAGTGGAACGCTACAGGCAGAAGCTGTCATTAGCTGCGTACAGACTTGATAATGTAAGTCCTTTAAAGAAGTTTGACAAGGGCTACAGCTATGTAGAGAATAATAAACAGAGAGTACAGTCGGTTAACGATGTATCAGTAGATGATTTGTTAACGCTTTATTTAAAAGATGGTACTGTTACAGCTAAGGTCACAAATATTGATAATGTTTAATGAGGTATAATTAATGGCAAAGGCTTCTAATCTTGAAGATACATTTAATAAGCTTGAGGCAGTTCTTAATGAAATGGAACAGGGCGAGCTTACATTAGATGAGTCTTTTAAAAAATATAAAGAAGGTATGGAATTACTCAATAAATGTAATACTATGCTTGATAAGGTTGAAAAACAGATTGTTATAATTGATGATAATGGGGTGGTGGATAATAATGAATAATTTCAAAGAACAGTTAAGCAAAGAGACCTCCTGTATAGATAATATAATAGAAAAGTACCTGCCAGAAGCTAAGGGACACGCAGAATATATTAAATCTGCGATGGATTACAGCGTGGAAGCTGGCGGCAAGAGAATAAGACCAATGATTATGCTTGAAACTTACAAGTTGTGTAATGGTACTAACGAGGAAGAATTGTATCCATTTATGGCGGCTCTTGAGATGATACACACTTATTCTTTGGTGCATGATGATCTTCCTGCTATGGATAATGATGACTATAGAAGAGGAAAGCTTACAACACATAAGAAATTTGGTGAAGATTTTGGAATATTAGCGGGTGACGGACTTTTGAATCTTGCGTATGAAACAATGCTTTCAGCTATACATAAAGCAGCAAAGACAGGTGATGCACAGGCTGTATTAAGATATTCTGCTGCCGCAGATGTGATAGCTAATAAGGCTGGTGTTGATGGTATGGTCGGAGGACAATCGCTTGATGTAATGCTTACAGATAAGCCGATGAATGAAGAACAGCTTGATTACATTTTCAGATTAAAGACGGGTGCTCTTATAGAAGCAGCATTTATGGCTGGTGGAATTATTGCAGGTTGTGATGAAAATGTCACTAAGCTTCTTGAGAAAACAGGTTATAATATAGGCTTCGCATTTCAGATTAAGGACGATATTCTTGATGTTACAAGCACACAGGAAGTACTTGGAAAGCCTGTGTTAAGTGATGAGAGAAATAATAAAACAACATATGTTACACTTTATGGAATGGAAAAAGCAGAAAAAGATACTGCTGATATGTCCGTAAAAGCATTGGAAACACTCAAAACTATTGGACATAACGAGTATCTGGAGGATTTAATCACAATGCTTATACATAGGGATAGGTAATCGTGTGAAAGAGGTTAATTATGATACTTGAGAAAATCAATAAACCTAACGATATTAAGAAATTATCACCAATAGAATACAACCAGCTTGCTGATGAGATACGCCAGTTTCTTATTGATAAGATAAGTGTCACAGGCGGACATCTGGCTTCTAATCTTGGAGTTGTGGAGCTTACTATGGCACTTCATATTGTGTTTAATCTTCCAAAGGACAAGCTTATATGGGACGTAGGACATCAGTCATATACGCATAAGATACTTACAGGAAGGAAAAATCAATTTGATGAATTAAGAAAATTTGGCGGTATGAGCGGCTTTCCTAAGAGAAATGAAAGTGATTACGATGCTTTTGATACAGGTCACAGCTCGACATCAATATCAGCAGGACTTGGAATTGCTATGGCAAGAGATGTACAGCACGAAGATTACAGTGTAGTTTCTGTTATAGGTGATGGTGCACTTACAGGTGGTATGGCATATGAAGCTTTAAATAATGCTTCAGGTATTAAGGGTAATTTTGTGATTATACTTAATGATAATACAATGTCAATTTCTAAAAATGTCGGCGGCGTATCCAATATGCTTAGTGAAATACGTTCGTCAGACTCTTACTATGATTTAAAAGAGAATATAGGCAATGTATTATATAAGCTTCCTAAAGGGGACAAGGTTGTAAAGCTTATCCAGAAGACAAAGTCGAATCTAAAGCAGGTGATTCTTCACGATTCGATGTTTGAAAGTATGGGTATATATTACCTTGGACCAGTTGACGGACACGATATGGATAAGCTTATCAAGATACTTACAGTTGCAAAAAGAATAAATGGACCTGTGCTTGTCCACGTTGTTACGCAGAAAGGACGTGGTTACAAGCCGGCAGAGCGCAATCCAAGCAAGTTTCATGGTATTGGACCATTTGATGTGGCGACAGGTATGGAGATTAATAAATCTGACCGGCCAACATATTCGCAGGTGTTCTCTAATTCTATATGTGAAATAGCCAAGAAAGACAGGTCTGTATGTGCTATTACAGCGGCTATGCCAGACGGAGTTGGGCTTGCTAAGTTCTCAAAGTGGTTTCCGGATAGATTTTTTGATGTCGGAATTGCTGAGGCTCACGCTGTAACATTTGCGGCAGGATTGTCAGCAGGCGGATTAAAACCAGTGTTTGCGGTATATTCTTCATTTTTACAGAGAGCTTATGACCAGATATTACATGATGTGTGTATACAACAGCTTCACGTTGTGTTTGCAATAGACAGGGCAGGACTTGTTGGAAGTGATGGAGAGACACATCAGGGGATATTTGATATATCATTCCTGTCATCAATACCTAATATGACTATTATGGCACCAAAGAATGATTATGAATTAAAGTCATCACTTGAGTTCGCTCTGGAAGAATTTAATGGGCCGATAGCTATAAGATATCCAAGAGGCGAGGCAGTTGTCAGATTTCGCGAATTTAATGCACCGGTTGAATACGGCAAGGCTGAGCTTATGTATGAAGAAAGTGATATAGCAATTCTTGCACTTGGAAGTATGGTTGATACAGCATTTAATGTAAGGGAAAGACTTAAAGAGCAGGGCTATAACGTGACACTTGTAAATGCACGTTTTGTAAAGCCTATAGACAGTGCAATGCTTGATAAAATAAGCACAACACATAAGCTTATAGTAACACTTGAAGAGAATGTATCATCGGGCGGATTTGGGCGTGCAGTCTGTCAATATATCAATGATAAAGAACTTCATAACTATGTGCTTGACATATCACTTCCTGATGATTATATAGAACACGGAAGTGTTGATATATTACGGCGTGAGACAGGAATAGATGAAGATACAATTGTTAAACGTATAACAGCAGTTTATAATAATATTGGAGATAATAATAATGAGCAGTAAAGAAAGATTAGATGTTCTGTTAGTGAACAGGGGGCTTGCTGATTCCAGGGAAAAGGCAAAGGCTATAATTATGTCTGGAAATGTATATGTTGACGGACAGAAGGAAGATAAAGCTGGGTCATCATTTAATGAGACTGTTAATATTGAGGTAAGAGGCAATACACTTAAGTATGTAAGCCGTGGCGGGTTAAAGCTTGAAAAAGCTATGGAGAATTTTGATGTAACGATTGAAGGGAAAATATGTATGGATGTTGGTTCATCAACAGGTGGTTTTACAGATTGTATGCTTCAGAATGGTGCTGTTAAAGTATATTCTGTTGATGTGGGACATGGACAGCTTGCTTGGAAGCTTCGTAATGATGAGCGTGTTGTATGCATGGAAAAGACTAATATACGATATGTAACACCGGAAGATATTGCGGATAAGATAGATTTTTCAAGCATTGACGTATCATTTATATCGCTTACAAAGGTGCTGCTTCCAGTGAAAAATCTTCTTACAGATGACGGGCAGATAGTATGTCTTATAAAGCCACAGTTTGAAGCTGGAAGAGAAAAGGTTGGTAAACACGGTGTTGTAAGGGATAAGGCGGTACACATCGAAGTTATAGAAATGGTTATTAATTATGCAATTTCAATTGGATTTGAGATACTTAACCTTGAATTCTCGCCAGTTAAGGGTCCGGAAGGAAATATCGAATATCTTCTTCATTTACAGAAACATATAGAAGGAACCTATGATAATATTCCTTTCACAATACAAAATATAGTAGACAAAGCCCACGAAACATTGTAATATATTCATATAGATATTAATATTAATTTAAAGTATAGAGGCGTTAATGAAATCTTTTTACATAGTCACGAATACAACTAAAGATCCAGACCTTGTATATACAAACAGTATTCTGGATTATCTTAACAAGCACAATGTAAGCTGTATATATAATCCTGACTCGGCAGATGTAGAACATACTGATTATTGTTATACGAATGCTGATATTGTGCCAGATGATACAGAATGCATAATTGTTCTTGGTGGGGATGGTACGCTTATACAGGCGGCAAGAGACCTTAATTCTAAGAATATACCTCTTCTTGGTGTTAACATAGGAACGCTGGGGTATCTTACTGATACAGATATGAACACAGTGTATGATACCCTTGAAAGCCTTATTAATGACTGTTATGAGATAGATACAAGAATGATGCTTGATGGAAAGATATACCGTGATGACGAGCTTATATATGAAGATGTAGCACTTAATGATGTAGTTCTTAGCAGAAGGGGAATATTAAGGGTTATAGATTTTGATATATATGTCAATGGAGAATATCTTAATTCGTTCGCGGCAGACGGAGTTATAGTATCTACGCCGACAGGTTCTACAGCTTATTCTTTATCGGCAGGCGGACCAATTGTCCAGCCGAATGCACATCTTATAATGATTACACCAATATGTGCACATACACTTACTCAGAGAAGCATAATATTTGAACAGAATGATGAGATTGTAATACAGATGAATGATAATAAGAAATTATCAGAAGAAAGAGTAGCTACATATGATGGAGAAAGCTATTGTAATGTCATAACAGGGGACAGAGTTGTTATTACCCGTTCTGATAAGACAGCACGGCTTATAAAGACAAGCAGAATTTCTTTCCTTGAAAGGATAAGGAATAAAATGTAGCCGGAATAGGAGAAGAAAAGTGAAATCAGACAGACATAAAAAAATATTAGAACTTATAGCTGATAATAATATAGGAACTCAGGAAGAGCTTGCTGATGCACTTAATAAAGCAGGATATAATGTAACTCAGGCGACTGTTTCAAGGGATATAAGAGCACTTAATCTTACCAAGGTCACAATTGACGGGGTTAATCAGAAGTATACAACTCTTTCACATAGCAGTCCTGTACCTAATGACAAATATATAAGAGTGCTAAAGGAAGGCTATCTTTCTATGGATATGGCACAGAATATTCTTGTTATAAGGACTGTTCCGGGTATGGCAATGGCGGTGTGTGCGGCACTGGATGCACTTAAGCTTGATGAGATAGTTGGTTCTATTGCAGGTGATGACACTATTATGTGTGCTGTAAGGACTGTTAAGGATACTGTAAATGTTTCTAATAAACTTAAGAAACTTATAAAGGCATAGTATTATAAAGATATAGTATCAGAGGAGGAATATGTTATCTAATTTACATGTTAAGAATCTTGCACTTATAGAAGAAGAAAATATTGATTTTGAAGAGGGGCTTAATATTCTGTCAGGAGAGACAGGTGCAGGTAAGTCTATTATATTGGGTTCTATTAATGCGGCACTAGGTGCCAAGACATCGCCTGATTTTATAAGAACAGGTGCAGAATATGGACTTTCAGAACTGCTTTTTAATATTGAAGATGATAATGTAATTGAACGCATAAAAGAGCTTGGAGTTATAGATATTGAGAATGGTGAACTGCTTATTTCAAGAAAGATAACACCAACACGTTCGCAGATAAAGGTTAATGGACAGAATTTTACAGCGGCACAGACACAGAAGCTTGCACGCTATCTTATAGATGTTCATGGACAGCACGATAACCAGATACTTATGGATGATGCTAATCATCTGACGGTTGTAGATACATTCTGTGCTGATGAAATAGCTGAATTAAGAGAGGCTATGGAAGATGCATATAAAGATATGGTTAAAGCAAAGAAAGCGTTAGAACTTATTGATAAGGATAAAGATGAACTTCAAAAAGAGATAGCATTTCTTGAGTATGAAGCTAATGAGATACAGACGGCCGATATACAGCCAGATGAAGATGAGGAGCTTGAAGCAAGATATCATAAGCTTAATAATTACCAGAAGATTACTAATGAGCTTTCGTATGCAGATATGCTTTTGAATTCAGGTAATGATAATATAAGTGATATGATAGGAACTGCATTAAAGTCACTTATAACAGCAAGTGAATATGATGATGTATTGAAAGAGTGCTGTGATACTTTGTCTGATGCTGAAGGACTTATTCGTGATGCCGGACACAGTATCAGTTCATATATAGAGAACTCTGAATATGATCCAAGAGAGTTTAGCGAACTACAGGAAAGACTTGATCTTATTAATAATCTTAAGAACAAATATGGAAGTTCAATAGAGGCTATTAATGATACCTTAAAGGCTATTAATGCGAAGCTTGCAGATTATTACAATTTTGATGAGCTTATAAGCAGAAGGAAAAAAGAGTATGAAGAAGCATGCTGTAAGGCGTGGGATATAGCCCAAAAGCTAAGTTCCATAAGACAGCAGGCAGCAGTAAAGCTTGCAGAGCAATTCATAGCTTCTTTAAAGAATCTTAACTTTTTAGATGTAAAGTTCAGAATAGATTTTGCGAAAGAACCATCTTTATCTTCAAAGGGCTGTGATAATGTAAGATTTATGATATCAACGAACCCTGGTGAGAATTTAAAGCCATTATCAAAGATTGCTTCGGGTGGTGAACTTTCAAGAATTATGCTTGCCATAAAGACAGTTATGTCAGAAGATGCAGATAAGACACTTATATTTGATGAGATTGATGCAGGTATAAGTGGTAAGACGGCTTCAAAGGTATCTAATCAGCTTGCAAGGCTTTCGTTATCGCATCAGATAATATGTATAACACATCTGCCACAGATTGCGGCTATGGCAGATGCCCATTACATAATAGAAAAGAGTGTACACGATAATAAGACCTACAGTAATATCCAGAGGGTCGCAGGAGATGATAGTCTTAATGAAATTGCCAGAATGTTATCCGGTGAGACACTTACAGACTCTGTGCTTGAGAATGCCAAAGAATTAAAGATTATGGCTGATAAAGTGAAATCAGAGTTGTGATTTTTAGATATAGTTATTATAATAATTATATCTGGAACAGTAAAAGCACTCTGAAAAATTAACGGCTGGTATGTATATACCAGCTGTTAATTTTATGAAGCATTAAGCATATTTTCTATATATATGCCATATCCGCTTCTTGAGTCATCAATAAGAACGTGTGTTACAGCACCGATTATCTTTCCGTCCTGAATAATAGGACAGCCAGACATACCTTGTACAATTCCATTAGTCATATCAAGAAGTTCTTCAGAGGTAACAACAAAACTGATATTTTTGGAATCGTTATTGTTAAGCTGTGTAATTTTAATTTCGTAGTCATCATATTTATTATTCCTGTAAAATCTTACATATGCTTTACCCTTGTGGACACTGTATCTGTAACCGACACTCATAAGTGAAAGAGAATGCTTCTTTACAATAGAGTTGTCGATTGTTCCATATATTCCGTAAGAGCTGTTCTTGTCAATTGTTCCTATCGGGGTACTGTTCTTGTAGTCTATAATTCCCTGCAATTCTCCAGGAGTGCCATTCTGTCCTTTTATTATTGATAGAATTCTTGTGTTATATAATCTGCCATATTTAATATTAAGGGCTTTGCCGGTGGTATTATCAGTTATCGGGTGACCAAGTGCAGCGTAGTTATAATCTGTATCAATATAAGTTATTGTTCCTATACCCTGTGCATCATCTTTTACCCACAGACCTAGCTTATATTCACTGTTTTTATCCTCAACAGGGGTTACAGTTACATTTATTATTTCATCATTACGCAGTAATTCTATATTAAGCTTCTCGCCAGCACATTCATTTACCTTGCAAGATAACTGCTTCTTGGAATTGATTTCTTCATCATTGATTTTTAAAATGTAATCGCCTTTGGCAATAATATTTTCGCAGGGGGTTATTGTACCACTTGATTTGCTCTCGATGGAATCGGTCTTTACTACAAGTATTCCGCTGCTTTTCAGATATAAGCCAGCCTGAAAGCCACAGGGATAGACGTATTTTTCATCAACCACATTGACATTTACTGTCTTTAAAAATAAGAAGCCGAACAGATGAAGGTCGATGTGGTAACTTCCAGGACTGCCGGTTATAAAAGTGACTTCTCGGCTGAAATCAGCATTTGCAAGACTGTTATTAGTACCATTCTGCGTGTTGTGAACGCTTCCGGTAACGGGGAGTGACAGATTGATACTTGTATCGCTTTGCTCAGTTATATATATCTGTTCAGGAAAATGCTTATTAACATAGTTTACATAAGATGTAATAAGAATAAATAAAAGTGTTATTATTCCTGACCAGTAAATATACTTATTTAATAATTTATTAGAAAATGTATTTTTATTAATAAGCATGGTTTTCCTCCTTTAAAATTTATTTGAAATTTATCTGATGATATTATTATCTGCAATAATGAAGCTAAATAAAAAGGTTTATAATGCCAATATATTTATGTGATTTAATTTTATTTGTCGAATTATGTCGATAGTTGCGATGTGTTTTCGTTGTAAAATTACATTTTTAAATATATAATAATAAATATATTCATTATGCGGTGCTGAAAGATAGGTTCTTTTGGCGGAAAGCATATTTATATATTATTATATGACGAGGGGAAGAATTGCTTATGAATCCATTGAAAATTGTAATTGCGGATGATAACAAGAGAATGGTAGAAGTAATCAAAGAGGTTATTAATGGAGAGCCGCAGTTAGATGTTGTAGGTACAGCAACGAATGGCGAGGATACAGTTGATGTCATTAAAAAGACACAGCCTGATATTGTACTTCTTGATATTATTATGCCGCAGATTGACGGACTAACTGTTATGCAGAGGATAAGGGAGGATAATGATTGTGTTAATCCTGCATTTATTGTTATTAGTGCAGTTGGAAGGGAAGCAGTGACAGAGGATGCTTTCAATATGGGAGCTACATATTATGTTATGAAACCATTTGATAATAATATGCTGATTGACCGCATTAAATATATTGGAGGAATTATTAATATAAAGCCTGTCAATATAAAAAAATCGGTTAACGACAGTATTCCTCATAACAAACATATCCTTGAGAATGAGATTACAGGAATGATACACGAGATTGGTGTTCCAGCACATATAAAGGGTTATCAGTATCTGAGAGAGTCTATAACACTTGCGGTTAATGATCCGGATATAATAAATAGTATTACCAAAGTCCTTTATCCAACTATAGCCAAAAAGTTTGACACAACACCAAGCCGTGTTGAAAGAGCTATAAGACACGCTATTGAAGTTGCATGGAACAGAGGTAATCCGGATATTCTTAACGATTTGTTCGGATATACAATCAGCAATGGCAAAGGCAAGCCGACTAATTCAGAATTCATAGCACTTATATCAGATAATATAAGGCTTCATCAGACAGCAGTTTGATGGTTTTTTAGGAATTATACTGACAGTTTATCAGCTTTTTTGCGGTTTTTTCTTGCTATATTGAACTTTGTATATTATAATATTAACGTATTTGTAAAAATGTTTTAACAAAATTGTAATATTTAGGAGTTTTATATATGCGTAAAAGAGTATTCAAAACGTTTGCTGCAGCAGCATTGGCAACAACTATTGCGGGAACAACAATTATAGGTTCAACAGCATTTGCTGACGAAATCAGTACACTTACACAGCAGAAGCAGGATAAACAGAATGAACTTGATCAGCTGCAGCAGCAGGCTGCCTATCTTCTTACAGAGATGAGTTCTTTAGAACAGGATATGGCAGATCTCTCAGATGAGATTGACCAGACTAACGCTGATCTTGAAGCTGCACAACAGTTACAGCAGAAACAGTTTGATGATACTAAATTAAGAATTAAATATATGTATGAAGACCAGTCAACATCAATTTCAGATGTATTCCTTACAGCATCTGATATGAGTGATGTTATTAATAAGGCAAGTTATATGCAGCAGGTATATGACTATGATCGTAACAAGCTTGAAGAGATGGCTGCAACAGCAGCATCTATCGCTGAATATAAAAGTGATTTAGAGACTAAGCAGGCAGCTCTTAATGACAAGCAGAAGGAGCTTACTAACAAGCAGGCTACACTTTATACAGCAATTGATGCTGCACAGAGTGATATCAGCAACTTTGACGAATTATTAGCAGAAGCTAATGAAAAAGCTGCTAAGGCATTAGAACAGAAAAGACAGGCAGAAGCAGCAAGAGCAGCTGCAACAAGCGGTCAGACAACAACTAAGACAAAAGTTACATCAATACCTACATCAGCTAATAATGATTCATCAGTTGCATCTAACATTGTTTCAATAGCTTACAGATATGTTGGTGTTCCTTATAGAAGTGGTGGAGCTTCACCAAGTGGATTTGACTGTTCAGGTCTTGTATCATATGTACTTGCACAGGCAGGTATATCTGGTGTTGCCCGTTCATCAAGTTCACAGGCATATGGAGGCGTTGCTGTATCAGGTGGCATAAGTGCCGCACAGCCAGGTGATGTAATATGTTACCCGGGACACGTTGGTATCTACATCGGCGGAGGACAGATGATACATGCTTCTGTACCTGGTGATTATGTAAAGGTTTCTTCAGTTAATATCGGAATGCAGATAATTGGTGTAAGAAGATACTGGTAATTGATATATTTTGAAAAATATGTTTTAATATAGTTATTACATTGATTATATTTATACATTTAGTTACATAGATGTATAGAAAGGGGATTATATGAAGAATGTTTTATTTATTGCATCAGAAGCAGTACCTTTCATTAAAACAGGAGGTTTAGCTGACGTTGTTGGTTCGCTTCCTAAGTATTTTAATAAGGATGAATTTGATGTTCGTGTTATGATTCCAAAGTATACATGTATTCCTTGGGAGTACAGAGAGAAGATGGTATACAAGACTCATTTCTATATTGATTTAGCTTGGCGTACACAGTACGTTGGCGTATTTGAAATGGAGTATGATGGAGTTACATTCTATTTTATTGATAATGAATTCTATTTTGGAGGACCAAAGCCTTATAGCTGGATACACGAAGATATTGAGAAATTTGCATTCTTTAGTAAAGCTGCTTTGTCAGCAATACCTGTTATTGGTTTTAAGCCAGACATAATACATTGCAATGACTGGCAGACAGGTCTTATTCCGGTATATTTACACGAGCGTTTTGCACTTGGGGATTTCTACAATGGTGTAAAGTCAATAATGACTATACATAACCTTAAGTTCCAGGGTATATGGGATCTTAAGAAGGTAAAGGATATTACCGGATTAGATGACAGCTATTTTACATCAGATAAGCTTGAAGCATATAAAGATGCTAATTATCTTAAGGGTGGCATAGTATACGCTGACAGGGTAACTACTGTTAGCGAGACATATGCAGAGGAGATTAAGACACCTTTCTATGGTGAGAATCTTGATGGTCTTATGAATGCAAGAGCTAATGTCCTTAGTGGTATTGTTAATGGCATAGATTACGAAGTATATAATCCTATGACAGATAAATCTCTTGCGGCTAACTATAATCAGATTACTTTCCGTAAAGAAAAGTGGAAGAATAAAGTTGCTCTCCAGAAAGAACTGGGACTTGCACAGGATAAGAGCAAGTTTATGATAGGTATAGTATCAAGACTTACAGACCAGAAGGGTCTCGATTTAATTGCTTATGTTATGGACGAGTTATGTGCAGAAGATGTACAGCTTGTAGTTCTTGGAACTGGTGAAGAGAAATATGAGAATATGTTCAGACATTTTGACTGGAAATATAATGACAGAGTATCTGCTAATATTTACTATTCAGAGGAGATGTCACATAAGATATATGCAGCTTGTGATGCATTCCTTATGCCTTCATTGTTTGAGCCTTGTGGACTCAGCCAGCTTATGTCTTTAAGATATGGTACAGTGCCTATAGTTAGAGAGACAGGTGGTCTTAAGGATACAGTTGAGCCATATAATGAATATGAGAGTACAGGAACAGGCTTCTCATTTGCTAACTACAATGCCCACGAAATGCTTGGGATTATTAATTATGCTAAGAGCGTATACTATAACCACAAGAGAGAGTGGAACAAGATAGTTGACAGAGGAATGAAAGCAGATTTCTCTTGGAAGAGTTCAGCTAAGAAGTATGAGGAATTATATAATTCTTTGTTCTAGGATATAATATGACTACTTCGTAGTCACTAAGAAGTTTCTTCGGAACTTCGGATGCGTTGAAGAACAATGCAGGGCATATGGTATAATGAGCACAAGAATTATAAAATATAGTGCTGTGTGTTATGTAATTGAATATTGTTATTTACCTGCCAGACTGATGTATGTTGGTCTGGCATTTTTTTAACAGTAAAAGAAACTTTCTACTTGCCTTTTTAATTATGTTATGGTATTATTTTATTGTTATGCGGAAGTGGCGGAATGGCAGACGCAGCAGACTCAAAATCTGCCGGTGGTGACATCGTGTGGGTTCAAGTCCCATCTTCCGCATTAATAGATTAAGGAAGTCTTTGTATAAAGGCTTCCTTTTTGTGATTTTTGGTGTAAGATATGGCTAGAATCGTTCTGTATCAATTTCCAGACAGCGTTTTAGCCTTTTATACATTCCCTGCTTGGTCATTCCAAGCTTGGCGGCTGCCTGCTCTGCACCCAGTGTATTAATCATTTCCCTGACTTCTTTAACGGAAAGATTATAGTAATTGCTTGTGCGGCCTGCATTTCTTGTTTTCCATTTTTTGAGCTTTTCTTCATCGTAGGATAATACAAGCTGGTTTCTATCGAACTTATTTTTTATCTCTGCTTTGCCGCCAAAGAGACTTAACAGGTTGTTTAATGTCTTTACCTGTTCCTCATCTTCGGCAGTTTTATTTATATCAAATATCAATACATTTAAGTCGTACATAATAACCTCCATAAGTAAACTAATTAATTATTTGTCTAAAGTATAACATATAGACTATGTAATAGAAATGGCTTATATACAATTTGGCATTTACTTATAGATTGCTTGTTATGTGTTTATATATAGTTGTCTGTGTATTTATATTATTTGTTATGCTTATATATTGTTTGTTGTATTTTTATATATTAATGCTGTGTGAAAAGCGAAAAGTGGTTTGTTGTTTTTAAATAAAAACTTAATAATGCTTTTATTTTTTTTATAAATGGACTATAATTCTTTAGCAATAAACATTGAGGTTATGTTTATCTAATAAATAATCATTATTATGAACAGGAGGAATTTATTATGTTGCCATTATGGCTTTGTATCCCTTTCGCAGGATTACTTTTATGTATTGCAATTATGCCACTTGTGAAAGCTGAATGGTGGGAAAGTCATCAGATACACGCAGTTATATTCTGGTCACTTTTATTTATCATTCCATATGCGGTAACAAAAGGTGCATCAACAGCAGCGGAAACGGTGCTTGAATGTATAATTAACGATTATCTTAGTTTTATTATTTTATTATTTGGTTTATTCTGTGTTACAGGTAATATATCTGTTGATGGTGATTTGGTTGGTTCACCAAGAGTAAATACAATTACATTATTAATAGGAACATTTCTTTCCAGTCTTATAGGAACAACTGGTGCAAGTATGTTATTGGTTCGTCCGCTTATTAAGATGAACTCCTGGAGACATAGAAGAAGTCATATTATGATATTCTTTATATTCCTTATCTCTAATATGGGTGGCTGTCTTACACCAATTGGTGATCCACCACTTCTTATGGGATTTATGAGAGGGGTTCCGTTTACATGGAGTTTACATCTGCTTCCAGTATTATGCTTTAACCTTGTAATTCTGCTTCCAATATTCTATATGATTGACAGACATAATTACAGACTTGATATTGCTGAGGGTAGTGTGCCTGATATAAGTAAGGAATCAACAGAATTAAAGCTTCAGGGTGCTCACAATATTATATTTATAGTAACAATCGTAATTGCTGTTGTACTTAGTGGTACACTTACTAATGTTCCAGCATTTATTGGAGCCAACGGAGAGCTTAAGGGCTTACATATTGGAGAAGTAACATTCTCATTTGTTACAATGATAGAGATTGCAATAATTCTTTTATCAGCGTTATTGTCATTTAAGACAACACAATCTGAGATTAGAACCAAGAACCATTTCAACTGGGGTGCAATTCAGGAAGTAGCTGTACTTTTTATAGGTATATTTATTACAATGCAGCCAGCTCTGATGATTCTTAAGGCTGTTGGTCCAACACTTGGAATTAACAAGGCATGGCAGATGTTCTGGACAACAGGTGCACTTTCAAGTTTCCTTGATAATACACCAACATACCTTGTATTCTTTACCACTGCTGGTACATTAGGATTTACAAATGGTATTACAACAAGTGCAGGTATTATAACTGTGAAGCTTCTTACTGCTATATCTTGTGGTGCGGTATTTATGGGAGCTGGTACATATATCGGTAATGCACCTAATTTTATGGTTAAATCCATTGCAGACGAGAATGGTGTCAGAATGCCTGGTTTCTTCGGATATATGCTTTGGTCTATAGGTATTTTAGTTCCTGTGTTTATACTTGACACATTAATATTCTTTTTATAGGAGGAAGGCAATATGAGCGATAATAATGTTAATAATATTGATAATAGTATCAATAATGAGAATAAGTCATCAAATGATGATGCTAAGACAATTGCCTACAATCTTGCTAAGAAGATATATGAACTTGATAGCAATGTATATGAGAGTGTAGGTTCAGAACTTGGACGAGTATTTATAGGTGATGCGGACAAATGTCTTGATAAGCTTAGTGCACTTATATATACTAACCCACACGGATATCTGTTAAGAAGTGAAGTTGCTCTTGTAGGAAATATGGCAAGAACAATTAAGGATAAGGAAGCTAAGTCTAAGTTTATGCGTCAGTATAATGACATATTAAACGAGATAGCAGAACTTCCTCACGGATTTGGTTCAGTAGACATACTTGATACATCAATCAGTGAGTTAAATGTATCTAACTTCCATAGAAATAACAACGATAATAGAATGATAATATGTATAAGCCGTACAGAGGGAAGTGCTGGTACTGATATCGGATTTGCACTTGCTGATAAATTAAGACTTAACTATTATGATGCTGAGATTTTCAAGGATCTTGTTATCCGTAAAGATGCAGAAAAAGATGCAAGATGGAAGAGCAAGAAGATTGACTTAAGCCACGAAATGATTAATCCAGAAAAGGCAAGACGTTTCAGCCGTAACCATGGACTTCCAGCTAATGATGCGGCATTCTTTAATGAATCAGAAATTCTTAGGGAACTTGCTGAGAAAGAGGACTTTATTGTTATCGGACGTTGTGCTGACGTTATTCTTAAGAATAACAATATACCTCACGTCAGTGTATTTATTACTGCACCTGTACAGCAGAGAGCAAGACGTATTATGGAACTTGAGAAAATTCCATATTCTAAGGCATTAAAGAGGTTGGTTAAATTGGATAAAAAGCGAGAACGTTACTATAAATTCTACACCAATAATATATGGGGGCAGGCATACAACTATGATTTATGTATTAACAGTGCAAGCTATGGTATAGATGAAGCTGTCAACCTCATATTAAGAGTTATTAACAGGGATAAATAAATATCCGTTAAATGTAACAACCTGAAATTAGTAATGTATTTTTTAATAATGCACAGACTTTTAATGGAAAGTCTGTGCATTTTCTGCTATAATGTGCGTAAGCAATGAGCCGTGCCAGTCTGAAGCCTGAGGAAGAACTGTGCTTGCACAAAGTTCTTCTTTGGGCTTTAGACTGATAGGGCGAATGCCCGACAGTTCTGGAAAGCAAAGCTTTCCAGAACCTGCACGGCGTACTAAAATACCCCAATGGTTTTAGCCTGAATTAAGAACTAAATTCGGATACCACCAGAAGAGCACATCTTGTGCGATTTCGTCCGTCCGACAAACTATTGGCTCAGTGAGGCATATTATGGATAATTGCAAGCAAATTCAGAAAATGATTAAAGATTACGACAAAGGCAATCTTTCATTAAAGCAGGAAGAACAATTCATACAGCATATCCTTAACTGTGAGGACTGCAAAGAAGAACTGGAGATATATTATATTGTGTCATACGGACTTGATGAAGACAATATATCAAAAAATACCCCTCCAGCTATCAAAGCCTGCATAGACAGCTATGATTTTAAGACATTAGTTGACTTGAAATTATCTCTAAGCATAGATAAATGCAATGCAATAAGAGAATGGAATCATAATATAACAATATTGAATATTATGATAGAAGTAATTATGCTTCTGACTTTTATTATTTGTATAATAATCAGATATTATTAAAAGCTGGAATGTTGTAATACGGCATTTTATATCCTGTTATTTGCAGGACTTCCAGCTGGAATGGAGATTTAGAATGAGTAAATTGCTGCTTATAGATGGGCACAGTATATTAAACAGGGCATTCTACGGAGTGCCTGATTTAACTAACAGCGAAGGAATACATACTAATGCAATGTATGGATTCCTTAATATTATGTTTAAATTTATAGATGAGGAAAAGCCTGATTATGTTACAGTTGCATTTGATCTTAGTGCACCAACTTTCAGACATAAAGTATATGATGGTTACAAAGGCACAAGAAAGCCGATGCTTCCTGAGTTAAGACAGCAGGTTCCGCTTATGAAGGAACTACTTACAGCTATGAATATAACTATAGTAGAAAAAGAAGGCTTTGAGGCAGATGATATTCTAGGAACAATAGCCAAGAACTCGCAGAAGCAGGGAATTGACGTGTCTATTGTATCTGGTGACAGGGATTTGTTGCAGCTTGCAGATACTAATATCAAAATCCGTATACCAAAGACTAAAAAGGGAGTTACAGAGGTTGAAGATTATTATCCAGAAGATGTAAAAGAACTTTATGGCGTAACACCTGCGGAATTCATAGAGATGAAGGCACTTATGGGTGACAGCTCTGATAATATACCTGGTGCACCGGGAATAGGCCCTAAGACAGCCTCAGCTTTAATAATAAAGTATCATAATATAGATAATATTATTGATAATATATCAGAATTAAAGCCGCCAAAGGCTAAGAAATCAATAGAAGAAAATATTGAGCAGATTAAATTAAGCCGTTATTTATCAGAGATTAAGATAGATGTTGATGTTGATTATGACATTAATAATGCGGATATTAATGATATGTTTAATCAGGAGTCATATAAGCTTTTTAAGCGTTACGATTTCAAGAATATGCTTAAAAGATGTGACAATGGTACACAGTCAGAGCCTGAATGTTGTAAACATTTTAATAAGGTGGAGGATTTTGCCAAAGCCGAGGAAGTGTTTGAAACAGCAGCTTCACATATTAAAGAAAATAAAAAAATCGGACTTGGAATAATTGCAGAAGACGAGCTTCTTGGAGTTTCGATATCATATTCTGATGAGGATATATATTATATTCCAGCTGGAGGCTTTATTACATCTGATTATTTAAAAGATAAGCTTATGATATTAATAAAGTGTTCAGATAACAGGAATATTGTAATAGATAATCTTAAAGACTATCTTTACATTTTTGATAACTATACAGATGGGAATAACGATGACAGCCTTGAAGTATCAGAACAGGCATTTATGGATATAGCAATTGCGGCATATCTTATTCATCCTAATAATGAAAGATATGATTATGAAGCACTGGCAAGAGAATACCTTTCAATGCTTGTTATGTCACAGACAGAGCTTCTTGGAAAGAGAAGCATAAAGGAAAGCTTTGATATTGATGATGCGAACTTGTTTAAACTTGCCTGCTTTAAGGCATATGTAAATTATAGATGTGCACAGCCTGTTATAGATATCCTTATATCAGAGGATATGTATTCATTATACAATGATATAGAAATGCCTCTTGTATTCGTGCTTTACGATATGCAAAGATTCGGTATAAGGGTTGACAAGAATGAGCTTGATGATTACTCAAAGGTACTTACAGAGAAGATAAATGTCCTTGAGAAAGAGATATATGAGCTTGCAGGCGAAGAATTTAATATTAATTCGCCTAAACAGCTTGGTGTTATTCTGTTTGAGAAAATGGGTATGCCTAACGGAAAGAAGACAAAAAGCGGTTACTCTACAGCAGCAGATATATTAGATAAGCTTGCACCAGATTATCCAATTGTTAAGAAGATACTTGAATATAGACAGTTAGCAAAGCTTAATTCAACATATGCTGTCGGACTTACAGCATATATTAAAGAAGATGGACGGATTCACGGAACATTTAACCAGACAATTACTGCGACGGGAAGAATAAGCAGTACAGATCCTAATCTTCAGAATATACCAATACGAATGGAGATGGGAAAGAAGATACGAAAGGTATTCATTCCAAAAGACGGCTATGTGTTTATTGATGCTGATTATTCACAGATTGAGTTAAGAATACTTGCCCATATGTCAGGTGATGAGAAGCTAATAGCTGCATATAATTCATCAGAAGATATTCACAGGGCAACAGCGGCAGAAGTATTTAATACTCCTATAGATGAGGTTACACCATTACAGAGAAGCAATGCCAAGGCAGTTAATTTTGGAATAATATACGGAATGAGTTCGTTTGGACTTAGTCAGGATTTAAGTATTACACCTAAGGAGGCCAAAGCATATATTGACAAATATTTTGCGACATATCCATCAATTAAAGAATTTATTGACGGACTTGTAAGCTCTGCCAAAGAAAAAGGATATTCTCTTACAATGTTTAACAGAAGAAGAGAGATACCTGAACTTTCATCTGGTAACTTTATGCAGCGTTCATTTGGGGAACGAGTTGCTATGAATGCACCAATACAGGGAACAGCGGCTGATATTATTAAGCTTGCTATGATTAGGGTCAGCAGGGCATTAAAGGAAAAAGGTCTTAAATCACACCTTATATTACAGGTTCACGATGAACTTTTAGTTGAAACAGCTATAGATGAAATCGATGATGTACGACAGATATTAACAGAGGGTATGAAAGAGGCAGTAAGTCTTAAAGTTCCACTTGAAATAGATATAAAGCAGGGTAAAAACTGGCTTGAGGCACATTAATACTATAGATATAGAAAAGTATATTATAACTATAAATGAGGACTACTTATGAAGACAATTGGAATAACAGGTGGAGTTGGTGCTGGTAAATCAGCGGTTCTTGAATATTTAGCTGATAATTACAACTGTGATATTATTATGACAGATGATGTAGCCAAAGGATTGTATACAAAAGGTTCTAAGACATATGAAATGATGATAGCATTGATTGGCGAAGATATTGTCGATGAAACTGGAGAGATTGATAAAAAGAAGCTGGCAGATATAATATTTTCTGATGCCAATAAACGTATGGCAGTAAATAGTATAGTACACCCGGCAGTAAAGCAGGAGGTTATCACACGCATAACGAATAATAAAATAGCTGGAAGATTAGATTATACATTTGTTGAGTCAGCACTGCTGCTTACAGAACATTATGATGTATTCTGCGATGAGGTATGGTATATAGACACATCAGAGGATATAAGAAGACAGCGCTTAAAAGAAAGCCGTGGCTATAGTGATGAAAAGATTGATAATATATTAAAGAGCCAGCAGGCATTAGAGAATATTAAAGATAAATGCAGCTATTGTATTGATAATAATAAGGATTTAGAATATACTTTCAGACAGATACAAAACATTTTATTGAGCTAAAGTGGCTCTTGTGTTAAAATGTGGGCAGAAATGAGGATATGATATGGATAAAGAAAGGAATTCCAACAATAGTTATGTGTTTGGTCTTGATATAGGAACAAGGAGCGTTGTTGGCGTTGTAGGTTATCTTGAATATGGCAGATTTAAAATAGCAGCAATGGCACAGCAGCTCCATACAACGCGTGCTATGCTTGATGGGCAGATACACGATATATATAAAGTAGGTGATACAATACGTCAGGTTAAGCTTGCACTTGAAAGGCAGCTTAATATGGAACTTAAAGATGTATGTATAGCTGCTGCGGGCAGGGTTTTAAGAACAGTTAATGCGACTGCCGAGTATGAATTTGAAGAAGAGACAAGAGTTACAGCGGAGGATATATATTCGCTTAATCTTCTTGCGGTAGAGAATGCACATCATTCAATCAATGATGCCACACAGAAAGACAGATTTTACTGTGTAGGCAATACACCTATAAGATATCAGCTTAATGGTTATGATATAGGTAACCTTGAGGGGCATAAGGCTAGAAAAATATTTGTTGAGCTTATTGCTACATTTCTTCCGGAAGAAGTTGTAGACGGACTATACGAGGCAGTAGAGTATGCTGGACTTAATGTTGCTTCACTTACATTAGAGCCAATAGCTTCAATGAATATTGCGATTCCAGAACAGTACAGACTTCTTAACATATGTCTTGTCGATGTCGGAGCGGGTACATCGGATATATGTATTACTAAAGATGGAAGCATTGTGGCTTATGGTATGATTCCATTAGCAGGTGATGAGATAACAGAAAAGATTGCAAAGAATTATCTTGTTGACTTCAACACAGCGGAGACTATTAAGATATCCGCAAGCAATCCGGACAATAAAGAGGTTGTGTTCAATGATATTATGGGACTTGAACAGAGGGTTGCTTCAAGCGAGATACAGGCAATAGCAGAAGAATCAATTGATAATATGGCAAAGTCGACATCAGATAAGATTATCGAGCTTAATGGCGGTAAGCCGGTAAATGCTGTATTCGTTGTAGGTGGTGGCGGTAAAATGCCAAGTTACACCAAGGTACTTGCTAAGAATCTTGGCATAGCACCTGAAAGAGTTGCAATAAGAGGAAAGGAAGTCCTTACAACAGTGGATTTTAATGTTGAAGGCTTTGAGAAAGATTCTTTATATGTAACACCAGTAGGTATATGTACGAATTATTATACACAGAAGAATAAGTTTATATTTGTTAATGTCAATAATGAGCGTATTAAGTTATATGATAATAATAAGCTCACAGTATTTGATGCGATTATGCAGATAGGTTATCCTAATGAGAAGCTTTTCCCAAGACGGGGCGCTCAGATTGAATTTATGGTTAATGGCAAAGTAAGGCTTGTAAGAGGTCTTGCCGGGGAAGGTGCAGTTATTACACTTAATAATAAGCCTGCCAGCCTTAATACAGCAATTGAGCAGAATGATGTCATATTTGTTGAGGAGTCAACGATTGGTGAGCCGGCTTCAATTACTTTAGGACAGATAGAAGAATTTGGTTCAGATATAACATTTGTTGTCAATGGAAAGAATATCGTCTGCCCAAGATTTGCATATGTTAATGGTGAATTAAAGTCAGAATTCTATGATATCAGAAATGAAGACTCAATAAGAATAGAGAACTTCTATACAGTAGAACAGTTATTTACATTCCTTGACCTGGACTATAAAGATTATGATGTATTAGTTAATAATATGCCAGCTAATAAACATACTAAGGTTTATGAGAATTTTATGGTTTCATTCAGCAATGTGCCTAAGCAGACAAGCTATGCTGATTTAGAAGATGATACAGAAAATGAAGATGCTGACAGAGGTTATTATTCAGATAACAATACTGAGCAGAATAATGAAGCTGGAAATGGACCGGCAGTCCAGAATGATAGTGATGATAATAATTCGTCTGATATGTCTGATGCGACTAAAGGTAATAATAATGCTGGTGATACACAAGAATCAGCCGATGGAGCTTCATTTAATACAGCACCTGATATTCAAAGGCCAATCAGGGATGTGTCAATAATCGTTAATGGGACACCTGTTGTATTAAAGGGAAAGAGTGATTATGTGCTTGTTGATTTATTCCAGTTTTATGACTTTGACCTTTCCAAACCCAAAGGAAATATTGTAATATTACATAATGGTGTCAGAAGTGAATATACAGCACCGCTAAATGATGGTGATGATATAAAGATATTCTGGGAATAACAAGCTTTAAGTAATGTGAAGAATTTATAATTCATAATAATAGAAATGAGGATTGACTTATGAGAATGATGCCGATTGCAAGCGGCAGTAGTGGCAACTGTATATATATTGGTTCAGATGATACACATATATTAATAGATGCTGGAATAAGCCGTAAGAAGATAGAAGAAGGGCTTAACAGCATAGATGTATCATTAAAGGATATAGATGCAGTATTTGTTACACACGAACATATTGACCATATAAAAGGACTTGGCGTAATGTCAAGAAAAGATGGAATACCAATATATTCAACAGACGGAACAATTAATGGAATTAAGGCAGCTACGAGCCTTGGAAATATAGACTCAGATTATTACCATATAATTGAAGCTGATACAGATATTCATCTTAAAGATATGACAATACATAGTTTCAGGGTATCGCACGATGCCAATGAACCAGTTGCCTACAGTGTATATTGTGATAATAACAAAGCTTCGGTCATAACAGATCTTGGATATTATGATGACTATATTATTGATAATCTTGAAAATTCGGATATGATGCTTGTTGAAGCCAACCACGATATTAATATGCTTCAGATAGGAAGTTATCCTTATTATCTTAAACAGCGCATACTTGGCAATAAAGGACATTTGTCGAATGATTCATCAGCAAGGCTTATCAATTCTCTTCTTAATGATAACATTAAAGGGATATACCTTGGACATTTAAGCAAAGAGAATAATTATGATAAGCTTGCATATGAAACAGTTAAGTTAGAGATAGACTTAAGTGATAATGAATACAAGTCTAAAGATTTTCATATAGAGGTAGCAAAGAGAAGTGAGCCATCAACACTTCTTGAAATATAGCACTACAGTGGTATAAATATGCGAGAGCATATTTACATAAATACATATGCACAAATGCAAAGAATGGAGGACTATTATGAAAAAATGTGTAATTACAGTTGTAGGAAAGGATACTGTTGGTATCATAGCAAAGGTGTGTACATATCTTGCTAAGACAGAAATTAATATTCTTGATATTTCACAGACTATCGTATCAGGTTATTTTAATATGATGATGATAGTTGATTTATCAAATTCCAATACAGGCTTTGATGAAGTTGTAACAGCACTTGAGAATCTTGGCAAGGAAATTGGTGTTGTAATTAAATGTCAGAGAGAAGAAATCTTTGATATGATGCACAGAATTTAATTAACTATTATTAAGTATACGCCATTGGCGATGCGGAAATGAGGAGAAAAATGATTAACATATATGAAGTTACTGAAACCAACAAAATGGTTGAGAAGGAAAATCTTGATGTAAGAACAATTACACTTGGTATCAATCTTCTTGACTGTGCAAGCGAGAATCTTGATGAAGTAAATGAAAAAATATATAAAAAAATCACAACTCTTGCTAAAGACCTTGTAAAGACAGGAGAGGATATTTCAAGGGAAATAGGTATTCCAATAGTTAATAAAAGAATTTCTATAACACCTATTTCATTAGTTGGTGCCTCATGCTGTAAAACACCTGACGATTATGTAACTATTGCAAAGACACTTGATAAGGCTGCCCATGAAGTCGGAGTTAATTTCATAGGTGGTTATTCTGCTGTTGTATCAAAGGGTATGACAAAGAGCGACGAACTGCTTATCCGTTCAATTCCTAAAGCACTTGCATCTACGGAACTTATATGCAGCTCAGTAAATGTTGGCTCTACAAAGACGGGTATTAATATGGATGCTGTAAGACTTATGGGCGAAATAGTTAAAGAGACTGCCGCATTAACGAAAGATGCAGACTCTCTTGGCTGTGCAAAGCTTGTTGTATTATGTAATGCTCCAGATGATAATCCATTTATGGCAGGAGCTTTTCACGGAGTTACAGAAGATGATGCTATTATCAATGTAGGTGTCAGTGGTCCGGGTGTTGTTAAGTATGCGCTTGAAAGTGTAAGAGGAGAAAGCTTTGAAGTACTCTGCGAAACTATCAAGAAGACAGCATTTAAGATAACAAGAGTAGGACAGCTTGTTGCTCAGGAAGCTTCTAGACGACTTGGCATACCATTTGGTATAATTGATCTTTCACTTGCCCCAACACCGGCAATTGGTGATTCTGTTGCAGAAATTCTTGAAGAAATCGGACTTGAGAGAGCCGGTGCTCCGGGAACAACAGCAGCACTTGCACTTCTTAACGATCAGGTTAAGAAAGGCGGCGTAATGGCTTCATCATATGTAGGCGGACTTAGTGGTGCATTTATTCCGGTAAGTGAAGATCAGGGAATGATTGATGCAGTTAATGCGGGTTCACTTACTATTGAAAAGCTTGAAGCTATGACATGTGTATGTTCTGTAGGTCTTGATATGATTGCTATACCAGGAGATACAAAGGCATCTACAATATCTGGTATCATTGCAGATGAAGCAGCTATCGGTATGGTAAACCAGAAGACAACAGCCGTAAGAGTAATACCTGTTGTTGGAAAAGGTGTTGGCGAAACTGTAGAATTCGGCGGACTTTTAGGCTATGCTCCTATTATGCCGGTTAATACATTTGACTGCTCAGCATTTGTAAACAGACCAGGAAGAATACCAGCGCCTATACATAGTTTTAAGAATTAATTACACATTTTAGAATTAGTATATTGTTGTAGGTTATATGACAGATTAATTTATATGGCAAATTAGTTTATATAATGAATGATTTATATAGTTAAATAACTTACATAGGAAAAATAAAACCCCCGGAGCAAATGCTTCGAGGGTTTTTGTGTTGGATATATTTACGGATTTATCGATATGGAAATAACATTTATTATAATTTATGTTATGATATAATATGACTACTTCGTAGTCACTTAGAAGTTTCTTCGAAACTTCGGATGCGTGGAAAAGCAACGCAGAGCACATAATATTTATGGAATTTATTCATAGAATTAAAATACAAGGGGATTTATATATGAAAGCAGTAGGACTTGTAACAGAATACAACCCATTTCATAATGGACATTTATATCATCTTAATAAAGCAATGGAGCTTACAGGGGCGGATATAAGCGTTGCTGTTATGAGCGGGGATTTTGTACAGCGTGGAGAACCGGCTGTTCTTGATAAATATACGCGTGCTTCTATGGCACTTAACAGCGGAGTTAATCTTGTCGTTGAACTGCCTGTTAATTATGCTGTGTCTAGTGCTGAGAACTTTGCCGCTGGTGCTTTAAAGGTTCTTGATTATATAAAAGCTGACAGTATTGCTTTTGGGAGTGAGAGCGGGGATATAGAAAGGCTTTCTAAGCTTGCACACGTTTTGTGCGATAATGAAGATACGCTATATAAGGAAATATCTAAATACACTGCCAATGGAATATCCTACGCCGCTGCAAGACAGAAAACAGTGGAGAAGCTGACGGATAAAGATACTGCGGCAATGCTTACAAGTTCTAATAATATACTTGCGGTTGAATATCTGAAAGCTGTTATAAAAAATAATTATGCTATTAAGCCTTATACCGTACAAAGACAGGGGGATAGTTATAATGATACAGATATAAGAAGTGAGTATGCAAGTGCGACGGCATTGAGAGAAAATCTTAAAAATGGAATGAAAAAATGTATAGATAGTGATTGCGTAGCTGGTGACACTATAGATACTATAACGAAAGATGATAATGATATAAATAATGAAAAAAATAATAATATTAATATTATTAATATATCGGAATATATACCTGTAAAAGCGGGGTTAATATTATCCTCAAATACGAATTATATATATCCTGATGACATAACAGAAGCGTTATTTACCAGACTTTTAGATATACTTTTTGCGAGTAGTTATGATAAAAATGTATTTATAGAAAATGTTATGCAGTATCCAGATGTAAACAAGGAGATTGCTGGCAGATTATATAAGTCCGCTATGGATATGATAACAAGAACAGTACAACAGAGGTCAGAAAGTGAAGATAATGGGGCGTTTTCATTTGGAAGCCTGTGCGAACATATAAAGACAAAAGAAGTGCCGCTTTCAAGAATAAAAAGAGCACTTGTAAGGATAACGCTAGGGCTTGATAAAAAACACATGGAAAAATATTCCAATGCACCATATATAAGAGTGCTTGGATTTGATAAAAAGGGGCAGGAGTATCTTTCATATATAAGAAAAACTGTGGAAGTCCCACTTATAACAAAGACCGCTGACTATAAGGAAATGCTGCTTGATGATATACACGCGGCTAATATTTATAATATGATTGTTGCTGGAAAGTATGGAGTTAAAGAACTGGGGGATTTTGTGAGGGGACCTGTCAGGGTATGATAAAAAGTGTGAGTTAAATAAGAGGAAACATATACAATTCAACTGTTGGAAAATAGTATGCTGTTGGCACAGGTTATATATTCAGGGAGTGTTAGGTATGTATTTAATATCAGCGTATTTTGATGAAAATACTAATAAAATATTGAAACATCTGCAACAAAGAATTGCCGATAAAACAGGCAATGATTTTATGATAAGGAATAATGTTATGCCTCATCTTACAATCAGCGCAATTGAGGCAAGGAATGTTGATGTGTTAATTCCAGAATTTGAAAAGGTATGCAGGGAAAAGTTACAGCCTTTAGATGAAAAAGGCGTTGTAAATATAAATAATACGATAAATATAGTATCGGTCGGACAGCTTTTTCCTCGCGTGATATATGCCGCACCTGTACTTAACGAGTATATGATGAATCTTTCAATATCAATATATAATGAATTTGCAACAATTCCAGAAACTAATATAAGCAAATTTTATCAGCCATATTCGTGGATGCCGCATATTACACTTGGCAAATGTCTTGATAAGGAGCAGATGAAACAAGCATTTGCTGTATTACAGGATTTATTTATGCCAATAGACGGGCAGATTACTAAAATAGGATTGTCTATGGTCAATCCATATAGAGAAGTGTTGAGTGTAGAACTGTAGCTGTTAAAAGTTATGAAAGTTAAATTGCCATATCTGATAAGAATTGACGATTTTAAATTTAATTACGTCATATAGTGTTTTAATTTAGTCAAATGATTGATAAATGACTAAATTAAAATACAGCAAATGCTGCTAAAGAAGCATTTTCAGAGTATCTTACTAATACGAATCTTGATAGCAGACAGATTTATTTCGTAAATCAGATAGTAGAATATATTGTTCACAATGGAATGTTGAGAGATTTTTCAATTCTTCAGGAATCACCATTTACTGATCAAGGAAGCGTTGTAGATATATTCACAGATTTAACTGTGTGGTTTGGAATTAAAAAGGTTATAGATACTATAAATGATAATGCAGCAGCTTAAATAACATTGGATTATAGACATAATTCAGTAAAATTGCTTAACATTTAGAACAATCCTCACCTTGTCTTACGCAAAAAAAAGGTATATAATGAGGGCAAAAGTAGCGGTAACATAATGGTAAACATAATGTGCCGAAATTCATATTTTAAGGAGGAGTCAGTAATCATGGCATTTATTGACACAATTTACGCTAGAGCAAAAGCAGATAAGAAGACTATCGTTTTACCAGAATCTATGGATAAGAGAACATTCGCAGCTGCTGAGAAGATTTTAAAGGAAGGTATCGCTAATCTTATAATCATCGGTACACCAGAAGAAATCGCTGAGAACAGCAAGGGATATGATATTACAGGTGCTACAATCGTAGATCCATTCAATGATCCTAATAAGCAGAAATATATCGACAAGTTCGTTGAATTAAGAGCTAAGAAGGGTGTTACACCTGAGATGGCTAAGGAACAGATGGAGAAGGATTATATGTACTATGCATGCCTTATGTGTAAGTGCGGTGATGCTGATGGTGCAGTTTCAGGTGCCTGCCATTCAACAGGTAACACAATCCGTCCAGCTCTTCAGTTATTAAAGACTAAGCCAGGTATCAGCAGTGTATCAGGTTTCTTCCTTATGGAGGTTCCTAACTGTGAATTAGGCGAGAATGGATTATTCGTATTCGCTGACTGTGCTGTTAACCCAGATCTTGATTCAGAGAAGCTTGCAGAAGTTGCAGCATTATCTGCAGATTCATTCAAGAGCTTTGTTGGTGCAGAACCTAAGGTTGCTATGCTTTCATTCTCTTCATACGGAAGTGCTAAGCACGAAAGAGTAACTATGGTAGCTGATGCAGTTAAGATTGCTAACGAAAAGTACCCAGACATTGCTGTTGATGGTGAACTTCAGTTAGATGCTGCTTTAGTTCCAGAAGTTGCAGCACTTAAGGCTCCTAACAGCAAGGTTGCTGGTAAGGCTAATACATTAGTATTCCCTTCACTTGAAGCTGGTAACATTGGTTACAAGTTAGTTCAGAGACTTGCTAAGGCTGGCGCTTATGGTCCAGTTCTTCAGGGTCTTTCAATGCCAGTTAACGATCTTTCAAGAGGATGCTTCGCAGAAGATATCGTTGGTGTTGTAGCTATGACAGCAGTTCAGGCTCAGGATGCTGCTAAATAATTGTGTACATACATTTTGATGATATGATTGCCACGCGGCAGTCAGGTACATCATTTATAATAATATGAGGGACGAATTATTTGCCCCTCATATTGTTTGTATAACTAACATAGACTGATTATTTAATATGATATTTTTATTTTGAATATAGTGCTATCGGTGAACCGATAAAGAAAGTATTGTTAAATGATTTATATTATATTAAATGATTATATAACTTATATTTAATTTTATAGGAGATTAATAAGAATGAATATTTTAGTATTAAACTGCGGAAGCTCATCACTTAAGTATCAGTTAATCAATATGGAAGATGAGAGCGTTATCGCAAAGGGTCTTGTAGAAAGAATCGGTATTGATGGTTCTATCCTTACACATAAGCCAACAGGAAAGGATAAGTATGTTGTTGAAACACCTATGAAGGATCACAACATTGCTGTTAAGCTTGTACTTGATGCTCTTATGGATGCAGAACACGGTGTGATCAAGTCTACAGACGAAATTGCTGCTGTAGGTCACAGAGTACTTCATGCAGGTGAGAAGTATATCGAGTCTTGTCTTGTAACAGAAGATGTTAAGAAGGTAGTAAGAGAGTGCTTCGATTTAGGACCTCTTCATAACCCAGCTAACCTTATAGGTATTGAAGCTGTTGAAGCTGCTATGCCTGGTAAGCCAAATGTAGCTGTATGGGATACAGCATTTGGCGGAACAATGGAGCCAAAGGCTTATCTTTACGCTATTCCTCGTGAATACTATGAAAAGTATGGCGTAAGAAGATACGGTTTCCACGGAACAAGCCACAGCTTTGTATCAAAGGAAACAATCAAGTTTGCTGACCTTGACCCTAAGACAGCTAAGGTTATCGTATGCCACCTTGGTAATGGTGCTTCAATCTCAGCTTCTATCGGTGGCAAGTGTGTAGATACATCTATGGGTCTTACTCCACTTGAAGGTCTTATTATGGGTACTCGTTCAGGTGATCTTGATCCAGCTATTATCGAATACCTTTGCAACCATGAGAATCTTACAGTAAGCGAAATGCTTAATATTCTTAACAAGAAGTCAGGTGTACTTGGTATGTCGGGTGGTATTTCTTCTGACTTTAGAGATCTTAACGCAGCAGCTAACGAAGGCAATGAAGTAGCTAAGGTTACACTTGAAGCTTATGCTTACAGAGTAGCTAAGTACATCGGTTCTTATACAGCAGCTATGAATGGTGTTGATGCTATCACATTTACAGCTGGTGTTGGTGAAAATGCAGCTTGGTTAAGACCAATGGTATGTAAATATCTTGGATTCCTCGGAGTTGAACTTGATGAAGCAGCTTCTGAGAAGGCTTGCGGTGTTGAAGGCATCATCTCTACACCAGAATCAAAGGTTAAGCTTTGCGTAATTCCTACAAATGAAGAACTTGCTATTGCAAGAGAAACATTAGCACTTGTAAAGTAATTAACGACATATGTTAATTGATTAAATATATTACGATTGAATATATTGTGCGGTTTAATATATTGCGATTAAATATATTAAATTAGTTATTGACAAACCAATATCAGGTGCGTATAATAGACCAAGTGTGGTAAGCGTTATGCTTATTTACTATATATAGTATGAATTGGAGACAATTATGCTAATTGATTTAAGAGAGCTTTTATCCGGTTCACAGGATGAGAAGAGTTATAAAGCAGATATTGAGATGAATACATTTAATACAGGTTCTTCTGATTATGATATAATTGATAAGCCTGCGGTTGATGTTATCATTAAGAAGCTAGGTAAGAATAAGCTTTCTATTAAGGCTGATTCTTATGTTACCCTTAGTATTCCTTGTGACAGATGCTTAGAGCCAGTTGATACACGCGTTGACTATACGGTTGATGAGATTGTTGACTTTAATGATAACGCATCCGAGGAAGAAGCAAAAGAAGAAAAAGACTATATTGATGGATACGACCTCGACGTGGACAAGTTAGTTTTCGGCGAAATACTGATATCCATGCCGGGAAAGACCTTATGTAAGGAGGACTGCAAAGGAATTTGTCTGATTTGCGGTGCGAATCTGAACAAAGGAGAGTGCGGTTGTGACAGGGATATCCTGGATCCAAGAATGTCTGTTTTCAAAGATATTTTAAAGAATTTTAAGGAGGTGTAACCGAATGTCAATTTGTCCTAAGAATAAATCTTCAAAGGCTAGAAGAGATAAGAGAAGAGCTAATTGGAAGATGAGCGCTCCTAATCTCGTAAAGTGCAGCAAGTGTGGTGCATTAATGATGCCTCATAGAGTATGTAAGTCTTGTGGCTCATACAACAAGAAAGAAATTGTTACTGTAGATTAATGCAGTAAAATCAAGGTTTTCTGATGATTTTAAATGGGTTAAATGTTAAAAATAACCCAATTATAACCCATTTAACAATTAGGAGTGAGTGATATTATTTGCATAGGGATAAAGATATAATTCTTTATCCCTTTTTCTTTTATATAAAATTTTCTTATTTTCTCTTTTACTCTAATTTTGTCTACATATTAATTGTTGATATAACTTTTTATAAGATATAATTGATTTATACTTTCACATTAATTGTCCATTATATTTATCGTGTACAAACCCCTTAATACCCAAATATCTTCTAGCAGCTTCTTCGCTATCAAATAACCTATCTAAACGAACTCTGATTCCACCGCCTTCATCGAACTTAACAAGAGCCATATTACCAGTTATATGAGCTACAGTAACTTTTCTTATTTTTAGATTATTTTCTATGATGTAAGCAGTAATACCTTCTTTCATAACATACCTCCATTATAATAAAACGTCTGTTCTGATTATTATATAAAAATAAAAAGAAATAAGTCAAATAAGAATCGTAAAAAATAGGGATACCAGATTAATTTCTAGTATCCCTATAGTTATATATAAAATCATCGTGTTAAAACAATTTATAATTCGGCTTTTCTTCGTTGAAAAACCAAAATCTTATATAATCATCTAATATAATTGCCACTAAAGACAATATGCACCAAATTAGTGTAAATGGCAAGCATATTTGACCTAAAATATTAAAAGGCATATGAGAATAATCCCATATACCTAAATGTAGCCAAATGTTCAATATTATACCTGTGATAAATTCATAAAAAGTTATTAAACAACCTCCAATTAAACATTGAATTAATAAAGGTGTTTTCCAACTTAAAATTTCATTAATAAGTCCTATTGATACAAAAGATATACCTCCTAATACACCCATTGTCCAATGTGAATACCCTCTGTATAACAATTCAATAGAAATATATAATCCTGCACCGACACAAAATAGAAATAAATATTTACTGAGTAATTTTAGCTGTTTCTGCATTTAACACCTCTATAATCTTTTGAGAATGCTCCATAATAGTCTTATAATTATCAAGATATTCACCTGTTAATTCCTGCCCATATTGAACCACTTGAATATCTTTAATGTCGGTTAAGGTATATACATAAGCTTTTAACTGGTTAAGATATGTCGTATTAGAAGTAACATTAATTTCTTGCATTATATATATGTTATAAATATCTTCAGGTGTATATAATCTACATAAACTTTTATCGGAATGATATGGTACATTCATACCTGTTGTTTTTGCCATACTTACAAGATTGCTAATGTTATTTTGATCGGTAACAGTGTAAGAGTAGTGTTCTTCATTGTATACTATTCCTGCAACGATAACACTCTGACAGGCATTTGTTAATTCTTTTATTTTATTTTCAAGAGCAGCCTTATAAGCATTTTGCTTGTTTATTTCCAAAATCTTTTCTTTATCTTCTTGCGATATTTTGACTATTTGATTATCTACTAATTGATAGTTATATAATCCATTTTCGTCTATAATGTCTAAAGCATCAGGAAATCTATATTTTTTCCCTTTTCCCCAAGAAAAAAGATAACAATCTGAAATATTATCTTTTTCACTTGAAAATTGTCTTATTATATATTTTTCCCAATTATATTCATAATATATGTAATATATTGTATCAAGCTTACTGTACTCTATATAATTATCGGTTGTATCATAAATATAAAAATATTCCGAAAAATCATATACACAAGTTTCTTTATCATAATAAATTTTAAAGCCATCACTATTTGAAAAAATAACATTATTATTAAAATATATTCTAACAATATTTGGAAATTCAACAAATTCATAATCATTTATAGTATATTTACTTTTTTTTAAATCATTAAATTCAATATACATTGATTTCATTCCTCCTTATAAAGTTATTTTGAAAGTTTTTGTATCGAAATTTAATTTTCTTATTAATTTCTTCTTTGTATTAATAATGTATATATCTTGTCCATTATATTTTAATGTGATATTTCCCGTTGTTCCGCTGCTAAACATATCCTTATCTGCTAAAGTAGATTTAACAACTTGTTTGGCTGTAAATGCGTATATGTCACATGTGCCACTTAATACGTCATAAGGAAGCGATATTGTTATATCATCTATGCTAAATTCAGCTCCAGATATTATATTTTCTATAGTGTATCTCGATAACTCAAGCCATTTTCCAGAATAGCCATTGTTATTAATACTAAATATATTTACCACATCTCCATCGTAATCTTCTCTACTTGCATAGCAATATAAATCTCCTACATTCGGATTGTAATAATACGTACAGCTATACTCTTCATAGGAGCTTGGCTCATTTAACGTATAGCCACTATAAAAATGTTTAACAATTGTAGCTTTCTCGTAATTTAAAACACCATTTTTTTCTATAGGCACTTCAACAATAAAATCATCACTGTAGTCGTTAGTCCATTCGTCATCTCCACTTTGTTCATTAGTACAATATACAGCTCTTAATTTCAGCACAAATTTATTTGCACTATAATTAATTCCATATAAATCTCCATACAAAGTGTCAAAATCTAAATTATTCATTGTCATAAAGTGCTGTTCTATTGTATTAGCCATTTCTTCCCTAAGTGGATTATTAAGTAAAATAGCTGTGCCATTGTGATAACGCACAATCCAAGCATTCATACTATCTGTTAAGTAATCATCGCCATATTGATTACAGCAATATACTCCATTGCCATATGCCATGAATTCATTATTACCACGATAGTCAAATAAGAATTGTCCATCTTCTTCAAATGTAGATATATTTACCATATGCACTACATTACTAGTGTCTGCCCTGAATAAAAAATGTGTAGTTCCATATAACCCAACAAATTTCGCATATTTAGAAAAATCCCAAACTTTCGGAGCTTTCGTCCAGACAATAGTGCCATTATATATTACTTTTTCAATCGCCGTACCATTATATACAATGTTATCTATATTTGTTGTATTTGTTATTATTCCCATAATATCTCCTTAAATTTTAAGTAGTAGTAATTGTTAGTGTAGTACCAGATAATGAAAATTTAGGTATTTTCTTATAAACGTTATAAAGTGCAGTTTGAGAAGGTGCTATTCCTGAATCGGCAGTACCTACAGCAGAAGTGTAAGTATCGCTTAACTTAGTATGACCATAATTAGCTGAAGTTGACTTACCATAAGTAACGGCTGAACTAGCGTGAGATGTTGGTGGACAATATGATTTATAGCAACTGCTGTCTAATACTCTTGCCCATCCAATTGTAGAAATCTGTGCACCTGAATTAGTTGTTCTATAATACATACCAGTACCTGCTTCTGTACCAAATGCAAGCTGCGATGTCCATAACCCAGCACTGTTAGTCGTTCTTGTATCCCAACCCATATTAACGATGTGGAACCATGCCTTCTTGCCAAGAGGATTAGAAGTAGCTCCATTAATCATTCCTACGGCAAATCCTGCATTGGCAATATCATTTGCGGTTTTTTCATTATTTTTACCTGCGTTAGCAGTATAATCATTGTATACTTTTATGTAATTATTGCTATTAGCCTCTGGCGGCATCAATCCTAAACTTGTTTTAAGATGAGCAAGACTTGTTTTTCTATAATAATTATCAGAATCATTTGTGACGATAACCTGTGATATCGCAACATTTTCGTTTTTGGCTGTATCAGAGTTAATATAATTAAGATTTACATATTTATTTTTATCTCTAAGAACATAGGTATTAGCCGTATTTGGGATTGAGCCTTGATACCCATTGAGGTAAGTAGAACTTCCCTGAAGATTAGCATATATATCAGATTTTTTCTTAAATACTAATCCAGGAGGTGTTGTTACTGGTGAAATAGTTTCATTGGTTATAGTTGTAGATTCTGTTAGTATCATCCACTCGGTATTCCACTCGGAGTATATTTGATATATACCACCACCTCGTAACCATAAAACAGGTTTAGATGAGTTGATCAACTGTTTGTAACCAATTGGATTTTTAGAATCGGAAATAAATTTTTGCTGATAATTTAAAACAATTTCATCCGCATCTGTTGTTCCATAACCACTTGATATTGTTAAAAGATCTAAAATTGCAGTAAATCCATTCTTGTAAGTGTGAATACTCCAATTTGGCATACAATTACAATCTAGCTGTGCGGCACACTTTAAGCGGTACATACCACCCCTCGGAATTAATACAGTAGCTGCAACTGGATACCAAGTATCCTCATTGTATTTAGAATCAGTTAAATTTATTTCTTTTGCTATATTTAAAGTTGTACCTCCAAGTGGGATAGAGCAAGCAACGGGCTTTCCGTCACTGAAATAGATAGGTTGAGTAGCAGATCCTGCTGAAGTAGTTAGCTTAATTGCACTATTTGCAGAAGTTGCATATTTAACGCTTTGTTCAGAGATTGTTTCTGTAGTTATAATTGTGCTTCCATTTTCCGATGAAGGAATAGGAAGATATATTGGAGCAGAATTGTTGACCTTTCCATTAAAATTTGCATCGGTAGTATAATTAAACACAAGATCTTCTTTTGTGGCTAAATTACCAATAGTCCAAGTTCCATTGGGAGTTTTTTGTCCAACAACAGGATTGTAGGCATTTGAAGAGGAACTGCCACCAAAAACGACTACATTTTCTCTATCTTTTATCCAAGTACCACCAGTCTCCCTAATAATTCTTCCAGTCATTGTGCCACCAGTCAATAGAAGAGGGTCGCTTACAATCTTATCTAATGTAGTCTTATTGCTATGAGTATGCTTCTTCGAGTTTGAGTCATCGTAACTGACTTTGTCCTCCTTAGACAATAAACCATCTACGGATTGTGTAGCTTTAGGAATAGAGTTTGCAGAAATAGCAACCCAAGATGAACCACTATAACGATAAGTGTAATCAGTATCTTTTACATTTACAGTCCAACCATTTTCAGGGTTGGGATATGTCTTAACTATGTCTGCAAAAGTAGCGACAGCTTCTTTCCAATCAATGTTATTCTCTAAAGCAGAAAATTTGTTGTCGATTTCGTTCTTAGTATATTTATCGTTCCAATTACTTTTATTTGAATTCACCGTATTTTCAACTGATATAGCTTTGTCATAAGCTATCTTAACCGCATTTGCAGTAGGAGCGTGAACTGTAGAAGTAGAAGATACACTATCTTCAAGTTCGTTAGTAAGAACAAAATGATGATTATCTAATTTATTTTGTAAATCATTTGCTTTGTCATTTGCATTTTTAGCTGCTGCGTTTGCATTTGTTATAGCTGCCGCAGTATCTGTTTGTCTTTTAGTCTCTTGTGCTTGCCTTGTATTCTCGTTTGAAATTCTAGTGTTTTCATTTGCGACCCTAATGTCTTCGGCTTTTTGCCTTTTATCTTCTTCATTTACCCTTTTCTGTTCAGAATTAATTCTTGACTCTTCATTAGATTTTCTTTCTGTTTCATTTTGCTTTCGTATATCTTCATTTGTGGTTAAGGTCTTATCTAATTCAACGACCTTCTTGTTGTTAAAATCTATCTGTGCAAGAGCATTGGTTAAAGCATTGAACTCATAAGAAGATTCTATTTGAGAATGATTTAGAGCTGTTGGTGTAATATTTATATAGAAATCCATAATTGATATAATAGGTGCATTAATCTTATATATATCATCTATATTTGTAGGCTTTTCATTAGAAGTGAAAACTTTTCTTAAAAGAAAAACATCTGCAATAGCCCTGCCTGATGCGGAAAGCATTTGTTCTGTTAATTCTATTTTAAGCTTTCCATCGGAAGTAATTTCAACTTCATTAAAAACACCATTATCATCAGGTTTTTTAAAACGAATAAAAGCACTCATTATTGATTTGTCAACTGTAAATACAATTCCATTTTCAACACAACTTATTTCAATATAACGTGTCTGATTATCATATTGTTTTGCGTTTACAGAAACTACATTTTTTGTATACAAATCAAGAGTTATTTTTGCTGTAGTTTGTTGTATACTCATTTACAATAATTCTCCCTTCTTAAAAATTAATGGTATTCTAACACCAAGTTTTATTGTCATTATCCCATGTATTAATAACAGTATCGTCTACCCAAAATCGAAGAAATTGTCCATCCCAAGACATGGATATATCTGAATTACTAGCTTCTAATCTATTTAATACAACTGCCATTTTCCTTTGTTCCGTCCCGTGCATACAATAAATTCCTGTTGCTTTAATGTCACCAAATACAGATAAGGCAGCATCACTAAAACTTCTAGTACCTCCGGTATCAATGCTTATTTCGCCTTTTCCAATCCATGTCATTTTTGTTCGATTGGGCATATGCCACATCTTAATTCCGTCACGAAGAACTTGTACTTCAGTACCTGATTCGCCTGTGATTGTCATTCCATCAGCAGAACCATCTTTAGAGTTAGATATCAAAGTTAACGTGTTAAAATTACGATTATTACGAGCGAAGACTCCATGACCTTGAATACTAAAATATGAACCATCTGTTTCGTTAGAAATCTTCATTTCACCACCAATGAGACTAGCAACCATTTTATATGTTGAACCGCCTGACCAGCCGTAACCTGAAGCAGTTAATTTCGTTGCATTGATTTCACCAGTTATTTTAGCATTAGAGGCATACATTTCACCATTCTGTTTAATATAAAAATTTCCATAATATATACCATCACGTTTCTCTTGGCATGAAAATGTCCATGTGTCAGGAGATGTCGCTTTTTGAAGATAAACTCGATAATTACCTTGGTCATGATATATTGCTTCATCATTAATATTCCAGCCACCAATTGTAGCCTTAAATGCATTTAGGTCATCAATATTTATTGCGTTTGCTGTTATTGAATTGGTCGCAATTTTTCCTCCGTTTATAGTCGTAGAATTTGATATATATATATTAGAAGCTATGTCGTCCGCTGTTTTTTGGGCATTTGTTATTTTAGACTGAGCAGAGCTGTCGAAACATTCAAAAGTTACTTTTCCTTTTAAATTAATATTTTCTGCCATTAATTCATACAATTTGTCTGTTAAAGTCATACTTGCTTGAGAATTACCCGAAGCAACTAACCAATTGATTTTTCCTGCGGTTTGACTGACAGAAGTGATTTTTTTAGAATTATCTGCAATAGAATTATTTATTGAGTTGATCTTATCTGACAAACCATTCACATCAGATATATCAGGAGAAGTTGTTGTAGACCACTCAATATCAACATTTTTTATTTGTAATTTTTTCTTTACTGCATTATAAGAAAAGGTATCTCCACCAATATTACAATCACCAGTTGCCAAGTTAAAATGTGTCCCAGCAGTACATACACCCTTCGAGTCGGTTGTATAATTAGCAGAATATATATCACCTGCAATAATAACACCTGATATAACAAAGTCTGTATTTAATCCATATTTCTCATACTCAACACCATCAAGAGTGTATTTTTGCTTGCCTAATGCCGTGACAGCAGTCCTCCATCTATCAGTTGTATAAACAAGTTCATTGACATTAATTCTAGCCTGTTCATCCTTATAATCATCAAGCACGTCATCATAGCTTCTAATAAGAATGCCATGCTCATCAAATATTGCAGTTGAATTAGTATTATGAACATTATACAAAGCAGAGTCTAATCCTTCTTTTTGCAACCTTTCAAATGTGAGATTAGCTTTCTCACCCTGACTTGCCTGTTTAACAGTAGAAGAGTAGCTTGATGCCATAGATTGTGATTTTGTAAGAATGTCTTTAACAATATTAATATCTGGACTTCCGTATCTATAAGCATCGGAAAAGGTAACAGATAATTTGCTTAAATCTCCATATGAGATAGAAATATCAGCCAATCTCATTACATAAATTTTTCCATCAATTTTAGTTCTGATAAAATTACCAAGAGTAAAATCATCAAGAATGGGTTCAAAAATTCTATTTCCGTCTTTATCTGTTAATAGAAGGAGGTTTTGTAGTGTTCCTGAAATAGTGAATTGTTTCTCGCCAGATTTAACCAATTCCTTCTTGGCAACCACCAATAATTCATTTGCCTTGTCAATTAATTCAGTATTAGTTAGTCCATCAGAAATATAATTGTCATTGCTATAATCATCTTCACGTCTATAATAAGTGAATAACTTCCAATATTTTTCACCTATATACGATTCAAAATCAAGATCATTATGGGTTTTTGAAATCAAATCCTCAATGTATTTCTCAAGACCTGTAAGTGTATCTATTTGAGAGTTTCTATAAGATAATTCTGATTCTAAAGCAATAAACCGTTCATAATATGGAAGATAAATAGAATCGTGTAAATTAGAAGATTCAGATGCAACACCTTGTTCAGTTAAGACATTAATAGCAGTCTGATAAGCTGACTGATAAGAAGTTAATCTCTGTGCAGAATATTTATGCAATTCTATTTTAAATGTATCTAAAGATTCAATTTTATATATTTCTTGTAACCCTTGATCATTTACTTTCCCCATTGCTTTATCAACCTGCTGATTAACATAGGCAATATAATCATCGTTAATTGCAATACTTATTGCCGTTTTCATTTCAGCCGTATCTTCCTTATCTGAATAACTTGTTAATTTAAATCGACCTGTCCAAGTTTGTGATTTAAGAGTTGAACCGTCAAGAATTTCAACCTTATAAATGGATGTATCAATGATTGCTTTCGCCATTGCAAGAACTGCGTTATTAGCAGTATAAACAGATATTTTACTTACATCCGTTACTGCTACAGGAGACAAATTAGAAGGAGTAAGCAAAGCCAATTGAGATGCTGCCGTTTTATCTTGCTGTTTCCAAGTTGGCATCATAGAACTATTAAGATACGAGTATAAATCAATAATATTATAATATACAGATGTTATATTACTCCAACCTATATACTGCTGTTGAATAGAAGAATATGTGGTATCAGGATAATATTTCTTGATATATTCAATAATATCATTATATTGATTTACAAGAGAAGCTTCTAAGGAAAAAGATTTGCTATTAGAATATTCATTAACAAGTTCATCATATGATTTTATTTTAGATTGCAACTCATTTGGCATATCTAATAGGGTATCATTATTAAAATAATAAATATAATTGCTGCCATTAGGGTTAATATTCTTTAAAGTTGCGTTGATTAAATCGTCTCCACCGATGACTCTAAAACAATTCTTAATACTGTCTGTTTCAGAAGTCAACTGAATGTCTGAGCCAAGATTATTTTTATCAATAAATATTGATGTATCTTTTCCATATGGTTCATGTATAATTGTTCCTCCACACTCAGGACAAACAGTAAATGAATCTTCACTTCTATAATCGCAGCTCAAACAACAGGTTTCCATATCATATACATAGATACTTCTTGTATTTGAATCAAATAAAAATATACAGCCAATTTCCTGCGATAGAGTGGTTGTTAAAAAATCATAAACACTTGTCCCATCTATACTGAATGAACGCTGAATATTTAAAAGAGTTTCATCAACGTGGGCAATAGTATAACCAGGGACTTTTTCAAGAATTCTATTTAGCAATGAACAATTTTTCTTACTAGGATTATAGAATATAGTTGGTTCTGTATATTCTTCACGAGTAATATCATCTTCTGTATTGATTTCAACATCGTGTAAAATCACCTGTCCAAGTTCGGCTTCACATAATGATTTGGCAGTTATAACTTTCTTTGTATTTATTTCTGACTCATCAATACTTGCTGTAATTTCAAACCATTCGTTATATTCCTTAACGTATACAGTTTTAAAATCAATAATTTTATCCCATAGTCTTTCAATTTCTCCATTTTGTTCATTATACACATTAAAAGATAATTCATCCACGGCGTTAAATTGTGGATGATATGTTATAGAATCGGCAGGAATATTAACTATTTCACCGAATTTTTCAAGATTTCTGTTACCTAGAATAATATGTAATGGTCTAATTGTTTGTCCAGTTTTTTGTATTCTAAGTAAATTTCTTACATTAATTTTCTGCATTAAATTAAATTCCTACCTTTCTAATAGGAGAATAACTCATAGTTACATTTATATTAAGTGTAGAAGAGTAGTAGTTATCCCTATTCTTATATGTGTTTATTAATTTAAGAAAATTATAATTAAAGTCATTTGCTATGTTGTGAGCAAGTTTATCAGATGTAATTATTCGATGTTGATTATCAATAGTGATTACTTCACCCTTTATACAATTATTGATAATACATAATTCGTTATCTGCTGAGTTAGTAATAGTAAGATTACCTGCTTCATTACAAGTTATAATCGTATAAGGATATATTTCTCCAACCTCATCTGAATCATCATATATATAAAAAGATTTTACATTAGAAAAAGTATGAGTTCTTTCTTTAGCAAAACCATATGGTGCATTAGAAGTGAACGTACATTCAATTCCATATATATCATCATTAATTTTCACAGCTTGAACATTGAATGTGCCGTAAAATCTTATATTTTCATAACCTTCTTTGTTTATTTTAAACTGATCAAAAGTTTTTCTGTTTAACCATCTATTTATCGCTCCATATTCTTCTGGCATAAGAGGAATAGGATTACAATGATTGTCTAGTCGGCATAATTGAATAGTGAAAGAGTAGTCTTCATCATATGTACTTCCATATAATTCAGAAATATCTTGTCCGACTGATTTAACAGTGTTAAATGTTAGAGTAGAACCAGAAGATACAGTCTCAACACCACCAGACGAATCAAAAGTAGCAACCATTAATCCAAAATCACTAGCAAAATTATCCCCAAATTGAAAGTCAGTAAACATATTTTCACCATCCTTTTTAATTTTATTTTTTTAATAAGTTATCAAGCATTTTTTGATATTGTTTTTCAAATGCTTCCATTTTTTTAATATATTCTTTTTTAGCTTTATCTGCTTCGGCTTTTTGCTCATCTAAAACCTTAATTCGGTCATTATATTTCATACATAACATTTCGTATACATTTTTAGCTGTTTTTGCTTTTTTAATTAAAATAGAGAGATTATCATAAGACTCAGAGGTATTTTCTTTAACGATTGAAAGACCGATTTCATTGTCAATAATTTGCTGTTTCAAGTCTTCATTTTCCTTTTCCAGTAGAGCGCAATGTCTTTCATAATATTCCAGCTTCTTTTCCATATTACTCTTTGTTTTTACTAATTTATTAGACATCTTACATTCTCCAATCTATCCTTAATCTTAATATTCTTAATAATTCTTAATAATTTCTAACATAATAAAAGACACACTAGCCTAAACTAATGTGTCTTTTTGTGTTTTATATTTAGTTGTAATTGAAAGAGTAGGGGAGGTTATTTATGCTTTATTTTCTAAATATATAATTTATTTACAATGTTTTCAGAATATATTTTTATATTAAAATTAATTTTTCTAATAATTATTAATATATCTTTAAAAACAGGATATTTTTTAATGAATAAATCATATCGCATACGTTCTAAATTATATGTATTTGTTTTACACCCCATCCAATAATCATTTGAAAATAATATCATCATTTTTATTTAATTTCCTAATGGTTTCAAAATTTAATTTATTATCTATTGTATAATCAAATTTCGAACCATCATCCACCACTTCTTGCATTATATTTTTAAATTGTCTAATTGAAAAATTTTCAGATAAATATTTTTCATGTAATTCATTTGTTAAAATCTCGAATTTATTAATATGTTTTGATAATCCTACCATTGCGCATTTATATGGAAAATCATCTGCTTTATGTATTATATTTATTCCATTGGGAACTCCAAATTTAGAACCAATAGAAAAACTTGTTATTTCAAATCGTTTACCATTATATCCACATATTATAACTCCAAATTCATATTTGCTAATTCCTTCTATATGTTCTTTAAGCATTTTATAAAATTTTGATGTAATAATACCTATAAATTCTATATAGGATAGATCATCAAACTCTTTATCTGAATTTACAAATCCCTTTTTTGTATCATAAAAACAATAGCCATCAAATAATTTAAAACAATGTATTGGATTTCCCGTAACCCCGAATAATATTTGATTATTTAATTTAATCACCTTATTAAAGCCACTTCTACACGTATTATTGTTACTATATGTTGCACGACTATCGCCTGACATTAAACAAAAATTATCTGTTATTACAGCTTGTATTATACTCATAATATATCCCCCAATTATCAATATACAATACAATATTATATACCAATAATCGACAGAATACCACAGAAACATACATTCGTAAATCTGATTTATTAATCAATATCACGGGCATACCAACATAAAGTCAGTACGCCCATAAACCTTATCTAAATGTCAACATATTAAGTGAATTACGTCCTAACACTTGACCCAATGTACCTTCCTGTACTGCTTTTAAAAACCTCTTATCACTTACCATCTGTTTCATAAAATCTTCATAATTTTTAACATTAGGTAATGATAATGTGACATCTCCAAATTCTACATCAACCTTATTAGCCAAGTTATTCGATATATTAGGAACATCAGGTAACTTAACACCCAAATTATCCATATACATATTCGGAGTAGTAATACCCTTAGAAAGATTCCAAAGCTTTTCTACTTGATCTGCATTAAATACCATATCGCCAGCATCTAACTTACGAAGAGTACCATATTTCTTAGAGAAGATAACCTCTGAACCAAGACCATCTTCATCTGTAAGAGTAAGACCACCATGAGCAGATTTAGAGCCTTTCTTTAGTCCGTGAGATTTCATATACTCTAACATTTGTATATTTTGCTCACTTGTTCCATAATAAGGATCATCATTACCCATCTGTTCATAATAACCAGCTCTTGCACTAAAAGATGAATCATAGTCATGCCACTTAATTCTATCTACGATCGAGCTTGATATATCCAATTCGTCCTTCGGGAAATCGTCAGGCGAGTATATCCAATTAACTCCATCAGACCCACCATTATTAGATGAGCCACTATCAGAGTTATCCCAATTATCAGACCAATCATCACCACTATCAGATGAACCACCGCCATCAGAATAACCACCATCGGTATTAGCATTCTGTTCTGCCTGCTGTCTAGCAATCTCATCAGCAACTCTTTGTGCTTCATCATTACTATTCTTCAATAAACCTTGTACAGCAGCATTAATGTCACCACAAACCTTATTAATAGCGTTGTTGCCTTCAACAAACTTGTTACTGAAGTCACCTAATACACTATTAATACCATTTGTTATATTACTAGCGTTTGTACTCCATATATTTGACATAGATTCACTAAGCTTATAACCATAGTTCTCAGCAGTATCAGTGATAGTCTGTGAGATATTAGAAGCGTTCTCATTAGACTGGTCAATAATTTCCTGCATAGTTATATCAAATGAATCAAGTCGCTCATCGAGCCACGTTTTTGTAGTATCGGCAAGATTATCAAGAATAGCTTGAGTATCGCTTATAAGCTTTTCATACTCAGTATCTTTCAAGTCGTCTTTAGCAGTATTAATTTGGTCTTTAAGCTGCTGGATATTCTTCTTACCTTCCTCAGAATTATCTCCTTGAACGGCAGAATATTGTTTCTCTAAAGCGTTAAGAGCTTTTGTTTTCTCAGCTATAGATTTCTCATAATCATAAGCATCCTTTTGCTGATTCATAAGGTCTTTATATTTCTGGATAACTTCATCAAGTTTGTCAAGAAATGTATCATAGCCCTCTTGAACCAAATCCTTAAGGGCATCCTTTTCAGATATGCTTGAATTAATAGCCTCCTGTTGAGCCTTAATAAGTTCCTGTTTTCTATCCAGTAATTCCTTATCATAAGGATCATTAGTTAACTCTTCATTAATCTTAAGTATCTCATCCTTATAAGCTTTAGCCTGATTAAGATATAATTGATACTTCTGTGCAATTAATGCTTGTGCAGCCTTACCATTATCATTCATATTACCATTATCATCAGTAATATCTTCATCTTTTAATAAGTCAACAAGGAACTGAGTTTCGTCTATAAGATTGCTGACATCATCTCTAGTCCTATCGAAAGCATCCCAATTAATCTGTCTGATAGCATTATCATACTCAACCAATGCCTTTTTAGCATCATATATACTTGAAGTACAATCATCTATAGCAGACTGCATAGAATACCAATCCTCAGATTCAGCTTCAATTTTACCAGATGCTATAGCAGAATTAAGTGCCTTTGTAAGTGCGTCTCTTTCCTGTTCAAGTTTTGTGAGGTTTTTCTGCTCCTGTTCCATCATAGAATTATTAAGCAGAGTAGAAGCAAACCAACCCTGTTCTTCTAAAAGGTCATTATCCTTGCTATATAAATCCTTAATAGAATTTACTTTCCCAAGAACTTCTTCAAATTGTGATTGAATGTTGTCAAATCTTGACTTAGCAAGCTGTCTTATCTCAATGTTTAATGATTGTACAGAATCAGCAGCATCTTGTGCCTTATCATATAAATCCTGGCAATCTGAAATTGCATCCTTGAGGTCTTCATCATAGACAGTTTCTATATTAAATGAACCATTTGCAATCTGATCTTTGTAATATCCGTCAAGGTCATATGAATTGAATCTATCCATATAGAAGTCATAAGCATCTGACTGTGCGTTAATCTCTGATAACAATGTTTCCATAGAATCAGAGAGGGCATTATTACGATTAAGCCATGTACGTGTTGTATCTGCTACTTTATTCTTTAAGCGGTTATAGGCTTTAGAGATTTTGGATAAGAGACGTTCTACCCAGTTAAAATCCTGTGGCGATGGTTCAGAGGATGAATCACTTCCGCTAGATGAAGATGATGAATCGCTGGAATCATAACCAGACATTCCTTTCCAATCGACATTAATACTTGAACTAACCTGTTTAAAGCTATAATTATCTAAAGCATCTACCGCAGCATTAGCACCATCAACAATACTTTGGAAATGGTTGTACATATTGTTGTATTCTTCATCCATAGCTTCTACTTCATCTGGATCTGCCGAATACATACCTGCATCATACCAACCAGTTGTTTGTACCATCAATTTACCATTTGCATCCTGAACAACTTTGAAATAGTCAGACCAGACACCTGCTAATTCCTTAATAGCTTTATTGGTAATTTCCAGCTTAGCCTGTTCCATATTTGACCAGTTATCAACGTCATTGCCATACAAACTAGAAAGTTCATTATATAATTCTGGGTAATTAGTCATAACTGCATTAAAGAATTCTTCATCAGTCTGTGACTTATCTACTACAGATTGTATATACTGATTTTTGTCATTCTCATAAATAGTTTCAAGCTGTGAAAATAACTCTTGTTCAGATATTATACCTTGCATATAATCCGAAAGTGCTTTGTTTGCTTCTGGATATTGTTTTGTGATTTTCTTCATAGAATCCACACCAATATTTCCAGTTTCCTCTAATTCACTCTGAATTTCCTTGATAATATCTGCTTCATTCTTAAGGTCTGCAAGATTGGTAGTAGTATCTTGTCTGTCTTTATCTGTTAAATCTCTCAACATATCTGTTGGGTCATCAAAGTTAGAAGATGTTATACCACCTATTCCATCCTGTGTCTCTTTAAGCTTGTTAAGATACTTAATAAATAACTGTGCTGCTGATTGTCCATCTTCTAGAATCAAATCAGTATCATTCAGCTTATCATTAAGAACATCAATCCCCTTAATATCATCCTCAGTAAGAGTACCTTCATTAAGTGCTGTTTTAAGCTTATCAACTATTGCCTGATAACTTTTATCATCTATAATAGAATCTAGTTTGACTGTATTCCATTCAGCAGACCTACCAGTATATCGGTATAAGTCCATTTCCTTCTTCTGCATATCATTCCACATAGCTTGATATTGTGGATTGTCAAATGTACCATCAGAATTCATAGAGTTCATCAATGTCTGTTTGAATGCTTCATACTTCTCTATCTTATCAGAGAAGGTTTCTTCTGCCATCTTTTCAGCAGATTCTTTTAACTTTTCATTGGAGTTTGTATAATTAGAAATAAGATTATTATTGAGGTCAATACTATGTTGGTATTGAGCTTTAAGACTTTCATCGGAAGTGGCATTTAATTGTGCCTGTAATTCTTCGTTTTGTTTCTGGAATTCCTCTAATTTCTGTTCATTTGCTTTAATAGCATAATCAAAATCAGATAATTCACTCGCTCTATCCAAGAATGAGCCAACGTGGAAACCTTCTGCATCAGATGATGCTTGATAATACTGTTCCTGTTTACTAGCATTATCGTCAGTTTCCATGCGATTTTCTCTTGTGTATGTTTTATATGCTTCGTCAGAGGCTTCTTTTGCTTTCTGCTTTTTAACCTCTTCCTGGTTTTGTATCATAAGTCTTAACTCTTCATTAGTGAGTTTCAACTTATCAAGTTCAGCCTGTTCTACTAATGTAATAGTACCATTATTAGACTTTTCGATTAATTCAGCTATTCTATTTGTAGTCTCTGATAGCTTAGTTTTTAACTCATCAAGCTTTGTACATGCATCCGTATAGTCCTGTTGTGCATTTTCAAATGCTTCACGCTGTTCTTTCATAGATGTTGTTAACGCATCTACTATCTTAACTGCTCCTGCAATAGCACCTAAAGTTACTGTTATAGCAAGTAATATCGGATGTGCAACTGCAAGTGCTTTTAATGATGCACCAAGACCTTTGATAGCCGTACCAAATCCAACAGTGGCAGTAGTAGCAGTACCCTCAGTCGCAGCCATAGCATTAGTAGCAGTAGTATTAGCAAGTTCAGCAGTAGTAGTTTCAAGAATATTACCTGTAAGACCTTTTGAGGATAAAATCAATTCTATTTGCTCTTTATTTAATGTACTTTGCGAAATTGCCATTTTTGCAGCTTCAATGGAACAGTCAGCAAAAGTTTCTTTTAACAATCTGTTTACCTGTGCCATTCTAGGCATACCAACAGTACCAATATTGTCTATTTCTTTTAAAGCTTCTTCAAGTTTTGATATAACGCTAACAGACTCTCCAACAGTCTTTAATTGCGTATTTATGTGTTGTCTGATATAATAAAAACAAAAAAGGGGTTTATTATGAATTACGAAGAAGCAAAATATTATTTTGATAATCAAATTGAAAGCACGGAAGCAACAAAAATGTTGATGATAATTGCTCAAAATCAAACATTAAAAGGAATGAAGTTTATTCAAGAATTAACAAATTGTTCAGATGACGATGCTCAACAACTATGGTGTGAATTAAGTAAACAATATGGAACTAAAGAAAACAATCCTGCGATTCCCGACCTTACCCCACAGCAAATCGCCCAAGCCAACGCACAAGCACAGGAGTTATTAAACAAGGTTCATTGTCCATATTGTAATTCAACAAATTGTAAGAAAATATCAGGAGTATCAAAAGCGACATCAGTAGCAATGTTCGGTATATTCTCACAAAAGGTTAAAAAACAATGGCACTGTAATAATTGTAAGAGTGATTTTTAAGAATGGGAACTAATGTTCTGAATGGTAAAATATTCCTCAAAGTAGTATGATAGTATTATCAAATTATAGAGGAGGAATTTTAATATGGCATCAGAAACAATAAGGAAAGAAGTAGCTCGTAGTTTAGCAATTGAAGCTATCAAACAAAGAGGAGTTTTAAATAAGACCGATTGGACTCCTACAAAAATCGTAGAAGAATTAGATACATTGTATAAATCCTTCTACGATTCATTAGAAGAGAAAGATATTACCAAATAGTTATATAGGGGTATCTTCGAGTTTTTCAACAATATTTCTGAAAAGGTTGCGTGTCTCTGATATTGAAATATGTTCTGCTTTTAACATACAGATAATCACATCAGTAAGACGTGTAGCTTTTTCTTTGTCTTTTAAATATAAATCTTTTTCTCGTGCTTGTTCAAAATACATAATTTTTACTTCCTTTCGTACTAATTTAGGTTATTCCGTTCAATAAATAGATATAATAAAAGAGTAGCCATTAATGACTACTCTTCAAAAATCAATAAGAAACAGAGGTTACATATGCTAAAAATCCATTATTGTCCAAATTGTCATAGAATCACATACACACATTATATAAAATGTATATGCAGGACATGCAACATTGAATGTAAAAATCTTGATATAGAGTTTGAAAAATTCTTCTCAATGACGGAATCCGAAAGAGAAGAGTATATTAACTCACAATTACTAAATTAGAACTATTGTTCTGGGATTGTATTGAATTAAATACAATGATAAAATAGACTTTAGACACAGTATGTACATGTACCACATCATGTATATAACCGAAGGCTGTATCTAAAGTCTATTTTATATGTGGTATCGGAAATAAAGTCTGCCCTTTCTGGGCAATACATTTCCCAACTTTCATTATTTTTCAAAAGAAAGGAGGGTAGAATTTGATAAGTATTTTTACTAAAGTTATAGAAGTCTCTGCAAGCTGTGGAATATGTTATTTAGCTTATTTAGGGTTAAAATTTGTAGTCACATTACAAATTTGTAAACATCCTGAACTCAGCGATGAGAAAGTTAAGTGTATAACACGCATGATTGCAAAAGACAGACATCATTCTATCTAATTCTATATGTATATGTCATTTTATTTCCTTTCATTCCTTACAATGGTAGGGCTGTCTCACGACAGTCCTATTTTGTTATTCTCTGTTTTATAAGTTATTTTTTGGAATTTTCTAGTTGAGTTAAACACACACTCAAGTACATTGCTGAATTCCGAAATCGCAATGTACACTATGCATTATAAGCGAATGTCATACTTAAGGCGATGACTCACTTAGAGGATGGGTATGTCGTTGGGGATTGCTCTCTTAGATAGATATTCTCTATATATGACCTTTCATTTCTATATATGATCAACATTATAAAATGTAGAGTACCGTCCTGCTCGTTGCCCGTTGTTAATGATACTTAGACACCTATCAAGTCTCCTCGATATTCTCATATATCCACATATACAATTTTTTCTGCTTTCGCAACCTCATCTAATATAACCATATAGATTACGGTTTGCTATGTGATCCGTGGGTAGTTTGTTAAGCTACCAAGCATTCAAGCATTTATTCCTCCATGTAATAGTTTATACTCCGCTAAAGTGTTTGCAGAGTTTATATTAAGAATCCCATGTATCCATAGATTTGATTGTAACGCCATTATGTTATTCTCTTATCTATGATTGACCAACTAAAAACTGTTGGAGAGAGTTTTTGTGTAAGGTTTGAAAACCTAATCAAAATTCTTAATAAATTTAAAGATACCTGTACCAGCACCACCGATACCGATAACAGTTGGTAATACACCAAATTTGTCAATAAGTTGATCTAGTACATGGATTGCTCCTGTACCAAAATCAACTATACCCTTCAGAAAATCAGAGCTTACCAAGTCAGACTCAAGTTCTTGAAGTCTATTCTGGAATTGTGCTACCTTGGCATCAAGAGATTCCATGTAAGAGTCAAGTTCCTTCATTGCCGCTCCGTCTGCGTCAAGTGCAGAATTGTACACAGACTCTAACATTTCTGGGTTGAGCAGGATACTAGAAGCAATGTTGGATCTGTTCTTACCTGCAATAGCCTCTACTAAAGCATTTGCTCGGTTTGTTCCAGCCTTTTTATCTTCTTCTTGAATCTCTTTATAGACCTTGGCGATGTCTAAAAGGATATCATATGTATTACGGAGATTTCCGTTAGCATCTAAAACATCTACACCTTGATATACATTAGACGCAACAGCAGTATAATCTTTGATTATTTGCTGTGTTTTTGAACTGGTTTGTACAACAAAATCATCTACATCTTCGCCTAAAGAAGCTAATTCATCTTTCGCTTCTTCAGTTCCTGCGAGTCGCAGACTAATTGTACGAACACCCTTTATGTTTGATACAAGTCGCAACTCTTGTATCAGATACTATTATATTATTCTCTTTTTTATGATACTTCTTGTAATATATTTAAGTCTAATAAGTTATCAAATAAAAAACATTCAATGTTATTCTTTTCCCAATATGGAATACGAATTAATTGAATGTTTTGTTCTTTACAATATTCAGTTTTTATTTTGTCGTGGGATTGAACTAATTCAAATGCTCTATTTAGTTCTTCGTCTGACATTTTACCATTCCAATTAACAGGCATATAGTGTTGTTCACCATCGTATTCTATGGCAACATTATAGTCATTAAGATAAAAATCAAATGGAAGAGTATTTATATCCTTGCAATCATCAAATCTTTTTTGACGTTCATATTTAAGCTGAAATTTATCCAATATTTTTCCTACATTGTTTTCAGAATTGGAAGCATTGCAATTTGGACAACCAAATCCAGTCATCAAGTTATATGCAAGCGGTGTCCATTCATGTCCACAAGTTCTACATCTGCATTCAATTCGTTCACCAGCTAATGTGTATTCGCCTGTAATTTCAATATTTGGTAATTTCTCTTTTATAATTTCTTTAAATTCATCTGTAGTTCTAAAATATCCGTTACAATATCTACAACAACATTTTGAAGATTTTATATTATGAAATGGTACTTTTTGGATACCTTTATCAATATGATTTTTACACAAGAAAGATATTACTGTATGCCCATTGACAACTTCTCTATCTTTATAAATATACCCATGAACATCTTCTACATAATATTTATATAAATCATCATCAATTAATTTTGTGCATCTATCATTTTCATACATACACATTGGACAACATAATGATTCTTTATATAGAAAAGAAGAAGGAGCTGCTTCAAATTCATAATTATGTTTTTTACAATAAAACTTCATTTTTTCTTTAATATTTATATATTCAGACAATATATTAATATTAGGATTTATCTCATTGATTTTTGCATACACATCTTCCTTGTTTAACCCAAACTTTTCTCTGGCTTTCTCTAATTGGCATTCTTCACAATTGGTAGCACCTTTTAATAATGTATGTATTTGAATTTTCCATTTTGTATCATGTTTTTTACAACGGCATAAAATTTTATTATTACTTCCTGTATATTCACCTAACACTTCAATTTCAGGGGATACTTCTAAAACTTCATTTATGATATCTTGGGTTGTTTTTCTACCTCTCGAATCCCATCGTTTTACATGTCCGCATATCTTACATCCATTACCATACAATAAACATGAAACAGTGCCATCCCATATGTGACCACATACCTTACATTTACATTTTACCTTTGTGTTCCAATTCTTATACTCAGATAATATTTCAATATCTGGATTTATAATAGTCATTTCCTCTTTAAATGTCTCTTTTAATTTTGAATGATTACAATATTGACATGGCTTTTTATTCTTACCTATTTTTTCAACAGGAATCCATTGTACTCCTTTTTCTTTATGTTTATTACATAAAATACAAGCACAACGTCTATTTTTACCGTTTACTTCTTTATTATCTATTCCAACTAAAATTAAATCTTTTTCATTACATAATTCTTTTAAATATTCTGTTGTATATTTCAATTTACTATCACCCATATATTATCTGTTCCTTTCTAATTTTACGCATAAAAAATCGCCAGTAGTTTAAATAACTCTGACGTTTTCGTATACTTATATGTAGTTACTTCATTTATTTCTTTTACAAAAGATGGTTTAATACCATGTTGTAATAAATACTCCTTTTCAGGAGAAAATTGAGTTGAATACTCCTTATCGAATTTCTTCATTCCTTTTATTCCTCATGTATAATAGTATCTCTCTACCTTTCGGAAGAGTAACAGATCATGTCTTATTCCCTTGCTATGCATTAGGGAACATACCTTTTCCATTTGACGGGTTCTCACCGACTTCATTTGCGATTAAGCCGTACTTCTTATGATTCAGATATTCAGGATTTCCACCTTTATTCACAAGTCTGAATCTCCTCATCGGAGAATGATCGTTGAGCGTTTACCCTCGACTCAAGTACCGTATGGTCTACGGGATACGTTAGGGTACTTCGTTGCAAACAAGCCATTGTAATATCTCTAATTTTTGAATCCATCATATAGTAGTTTCCTCTATATTGTGGCATAGAGCTTTAGGCTGCCCTTGCAGTTAAATATGTTCTATAAAATATATTTCTATATCTTTCAGGCAATGTTTCACCTGCGGTTTTAGAAACGTCCTGTGTTATGGCATTACCAGCAGTAATAAGAGCTACACTTTCAGCAAGATCGTTGCCTTGAGTTTTTAATACAGCAGCCGAATCTTTCAATGCTGTTGAAAGTTCATTGGTACTGATACTATACTCGTTGCCGATTTTATCCAGGACATCAATAATTTCCATTTTGTCAAGCTCTTTATAAGCTTGTGACATTGCAACTAATGAATCCGTTGCTTCATCAATATTTTCAAATTCTGATACATTTAATAAAACTGTTGCATCTTTTGCCGATTCCTTGGCTTCATCTAATGACTCACCAAGACGCATCCATGTTGCTGTGGCATCCTGTAATGCGAGAGCAGTAGTACCAACCGAGTCAGCGGTAGAAAAACTTTCTTTCTGAAAATTCTTTAATGACTGTGCAGATTCATTTGACACTTTACGCATTTCGGTATATGCAGTATCTAATTCTCTAACAGTAGAAGCAACCTGTTTCAATCCATTAATAACATCATAAACACCAACCATTCCTGCCATCTGTGCAGCAATCTGATGGAATCCGCTATTCTTTAAAGTGTCAAAGAAACTTCTTCCAGCACGACCAGCAAGTTCTTCAGCATTAACAATTTTCATTATTTCGCCATGTATTTTTTCCAAACTTACACTAGGATTTCCAGAAATAAGTTCTTGTTTATATGCTTTAATTTTAGCTTTTGCTTCTGAAGTCATTGCCGAATTTTCACGAAGTATTTTATTGATTTTATCAATTTCTTTTTGTCCTGCTAATTGACTATATCCCTTTTCAGAAGCTGACATATTAGTGACAGTGGCGATAGTATCTTTGATTTTCTTTTCATACTTGTCTAAGTTCTGAATATCCTCATCACTAGCGATACCATTTTGGTTAGTCTTTATATTGTCGAGAAGAGTTGCGTACTGTTTAACAGCATCACGTACAGCTTGCACATTTTTTAAATATGTGTCACTTGTCCAACCACCATCATTAAACCTGTCAATAGTGGCTTGATATTTATCAATCTTACCATTGTAAGAATCTAGCCGCTTATCATGCTTGTTAAGGTTTACATTAACATTTTGTTCTTTAGCCTGTGTATTTTCCTTAACTTTCTGAGTATTCTGCTCTAATACATTATTCTCTTCTTTAATGGAATTAGTAGCAGACTCTACAGATGCAGAAACATCTTTGTCAGGAAATGCGTCTTTCTTTTGGTCTTGAGAAGTAGTAGAAGATATCTCTTTAACAGCCATAGCAGTTTTTTCAGCTTGTGATTCAGTTTCTTTTAATTCGGATTGTAATTTATTTTGCTGTTCAATAGCAGAATTAGAACCAACTTCTATATTAAATATTTTTAATAAATCATTAGCATATTCATTAGCAGTTTTTCCACCAATTTGCATATCTGATATTAATGATTTAATTTCGTTTGCTATATTTTCATTAAGAGATACACCCTCAAGTTGATTAAACCAACGATATGTTTCTGACAACTCTGTGTTGATTTTATCTATTTCTCCTGTCTTTTGAGAATCAACATGAATATTATCAAACAATGAATCGTTTGAGAATTTTTTATTCTGATAAAATTTTTCTTGAGATTTATTTAGATTGGGTGATTCGCCTGCTCCTTTTAGTATGTCTAACAGATAAGCAGCTTCTTGAATATCATTTTCATTAATTAAAGATATTTTACCATTATATTTTATATAAATTTCTTTTAATCTATCTGATATTCTATTAATAGTACCTTCTGTATCACCAGCCCAATTGATATCATTTTCGTCATATAAATTTTGGTAGAGTTTCGTATCATCAGAAGTTTTGCTTAACGATTTTTCTTTTTCTTTAAGAGATACGATTGTTTGAATTCTATCAATTATTTCATCATATGTAACTTTTCTCTTTTCTAAATTATGATATAGGTCAATTTCTGTTGATTGCTCTTTAAAATGTCCAGATGAAATATTCGTTTTCTGTCCAATCTTACTTTGTGCATCAGCCAACTTCTCAGCTTCTTTAGCAGCATCTTGATATGCATTACTAATATTCTCCACTTGTTTGACAGCACCACTCGTATTGCCACTCATGTTGCTCATGTTTTTATTAACATTGAGAATATTCTGACTCAGTTCAGAAAGTGACTTATCAATATTCTGGATAGAAGAGAGTAGTGTTTTCGTACCAGAATCATCTACTTTACCAAAAGCTTTACTTAAACTCTGTACTTCTGATACAATACTTGATAACTCTTTTGATAAATTCTCAAACTGTTTAAAATCACCTGTTCCTTTACCAAGAGAATCAAGCATTTTTTCGAGATTAGAAATTACACTTGATAATTTCTTTTCATCGACATTCAATTTGATTTTATATTCTTTGCCCTCAACAGTGTCTAATCTGTCTTGGACTTGTTTCATATCTGAAAGTAGTTTTGCTACATTCGATTTGATTTCTACATCATACTGATATGTACCTGGCATTTTCTACCTCACTTTCTCAAAATTTGATCTATTCTGTTATTTATGATTTTGTCTAAGCGACTACAAAATCCACTTTCAATGTCTCGTTCAACATACATATATGGAGGTAATGATTGATACATCATCCATTTTCCATGACCATGCTCTCCATCCATAAACATATAGTCGAAAGCTGTACTTGGCTGTAAACTTTGACTAAACCAACCGACATATGAATCCATTGCACCTGAATCAACCGAAAAATGAAGAACATTTCCCTTTCCTCGTGTTCTTGTAGAATCAAGAATTTTCATGAAGTTATATGTTCTTTCATAAGACTGTGGAGTATAGTCGTTGTACCAATCTATCAATGAATATCTAACAGATTCTTTTAGAAGTTCATTTGCTTGTGGTGCGACTTCTTCTGCAATATGATTTTCAATTCTGTCTAACTTTTTTTTAAAATCTGCATATATATTTTTTGCCAATTTCATCACCTCCCAAAATTTCACTATTTTTACACTAAAACAGGAGAGCAGTATAACCACTCTCCATAAGAAAAGCTCTATACGCTGTGACACGCATAGAGCTTAAAATTAATACTTCCAAAACTAGGAAATATATGCTATTATATTAATATCTGTGGCAATATAGGTAGATAAGGAATTAATATTTTGGTAGAAACTATTTGCTCGATTGTTACTACAAGTGTTACAGTCTTAGGACTCGTATACACAATTTATAAAGACCATAAAGATGAATAATCTTATGGTAAAAGTTACTTAGTAACCACAGATATGAGTATCTACTTGAATTGTCAATTAGATAGAACGGTAGAAGACCAGTCACCTTCTGTTACACAAAACTATAATATAAAACCTATATTTGCATAAGTTCTTGAGGTATAGCAAGACAAGTAGAGAAAATATTTGCTTGACAATAATAAAAACAAGAGTATAATTGTTCATAGAGCAAATAAAAATACCATTATAAAACAATCCTTATCTTAGAAATGCAATCTGACTAATTGCAATAGTCCAAAGATTATACAACAGGAGAGTAGTCAATGGCAGGAAATAGCACCGTATTTCTACGGTGCTATTTTTCTTTTATTAATTATTTATTATTTCATATATCATACCAATTAATCCAAACACAAAATAGTAATGTGCAGTAGTTAATACAAATGGAATAATTGGTTGCAACACTTCAATACAAATTTCATCTACATTGAATAAGGTAAGAATCCATCCGCATAGAAGTCCGTATAATATTCCACCTATCATATAAATCCTCCACAAGAAATTTGAATTTCATCACGCATTAATATATGTATTTGTTTTTTCATCTAATTTTAAAAATGCATGTGCTAATGTAGCTTTTCTATCATCGCTATAAATAAGGCTAGTATACAAATCTTCTGAACCATCATTCTTTTTTAAAAGTTCATTCTCTGAACCAATTTTATTTTTACTTTCCTGTTCTAATCTATATTTCGCTAAAAGCATCAAAGCATCTCCACAAGTTCCATTAAAATTATCTGGAAGATTAAACCAACATTCTTCTATATAAAACAACTTATTTGATACCATATTCTATACCTCTTTAAAATCACCCTTCTTGGCAAACTCAACAACCTTATCCAAATCTTCTTGTGGAATATCTGCAATTTTCTTCTGCACAGCTTCCATAAAAGGTTCAACGAGGGTATTAATTAAAGTTCCAAATCTTTCGACCTGACGACTAACATATGCGTGTGGTTCATACATATTCTGCATAATATCAGACTTGTGCATATCAATAAGAGTTTTTATTTCAGATATTTCACTTGCAGGAATAAGTGATGGAATATCTTTTCTATCTATAACTTCACCAATCATTAATTTATCAAGTAACCCAGAAGACTTTAATAAGTCATAATCTGTCATAAAATTAGCATCATCACTACAAATAAGATTTGTATACTTCTCAATAACTTCTCTAACAAATAACATATACTGAACAAATGAATTAACATGTATATTGTCAGTTTTTCGGAACTTCGTTTCGCCATCTTTATCTGTATATTTTTCCTGTTCAAACATAGTTCTATCTGTAATAACTATTGCAATAGCATCTTTAACATTTATAGGAATATAAGATATAACCTTTAACTTTTCTTGTATATATCTTTTCTTTAATGAATCTGTACAATTTATATATCCTTCAACAAATTCTTTAACTGTTATTTTATTCATAATCCTTTTTCTCCTTTATAAATCATTCTTCTACAATAGGCATAAATATAGTATATAATTCTGCGCTAAGTCCTAAACTAAACAATTCATCAACGGTCATTGAAGTAAATTCCACATCAATATTCTGGTTTCTGAGTATATTCATCTCTTCAACAAACTTATCCATATTTTCGGAGTCTTTCTTGATTTCTATATTTCCTGTCTTATTGCCTTCATCATCAAGAACTGGCTCACCATATTTCCTAATAAGATCCTGTCTTGTCTGATCGTAATCTGTATAGATACCAGAAAAACTTCTTATTATGCCAAGTAGCTTAAACTTAGAAAGAGATGTAATGTTAGAGTCGTTGTTCTCTATAATGCCTTTTGTTATCTCATATATGTTTGTTGCTTCGTAAAGCTTCATTATTTTCTTCATATTCAAATATTCTCCTTTATAATCTTGTATCGTTAAGAAACTTATTTATATCATAACGATAATTCACTTTTAATTTTTTCTTATTAATCAATATTGGATTACAATATTTCAATAAATCACTTTCATTGAAACTTTTCTTAGATAAAGAATTTATTAATCCATCCCATTCATCTATCATAAGAAAATATGTATTACCTGTTTTTCTAAAATCTAAAATAAACCCACTACAAACATTTTTATAAGTAGAAAACTTCTTTAATGATTCTACTTGATAGTGATGTATAATTCCTTTATCTTCTTTAGTTCGTTCAAACGAACAAGAACCTTCGAAACTCTTTAATTCTAATGTCCAAAATGTATTTCTGTCACCACTAAAAATCATAAAATCACATGGACTATGTTGACTGAATCTTAGCTTTGAACTCATATCAAATGATTGAGCAGCATCAGGAGGGCGATAAATTAATATATCTTCTGGACACGATTTTTTGAAATTCTGTTCAAAAACCTTACCTATATTTTTTGCTATAATTATTCATTCCTTTCTGATTAAGGGCAGGCAGTCTAGTCATCTGCCCTAACTAAAAAATGCCCTTACCATATGACTAGATAATGGTAAAAGCACTTTAATTTTCTATGAGTTTCTTCCTTATTAATATAAAGATATAACAAAAGAGCGATCTTGTATGAAATCGCTCTTTCATAAAATAAAATATGTAATTACGCACAAACAAACATTGGGTATAGCTCCCACTTAGCGTTGGGATATTTATCAATATTATCAAGTACGACTTTGTGTACTTCTTCCATATTGCCAATATTAATATCAATATGGATAATTTTTCCACCTGTTAGTTCAACTTCTTCACAAATTAAATTAAAGTACATCCTCATGTTAGATTCCTCCTATCTCTTTATACAAAATAATTCGTACAAGTCAACTTTTAGTATATGAGATAAAGTAATAGCGTGACTAAGTAGAATATCATTAGTTTGATTGTTTTCAATTTTTGACAGGGTGGTTGCAGAAATACCACTTCTCTGAGATAGTTCCTTTAATGTTATATTTTGCTTATATCTATATTCGCCAACTTTATTCTTCATATCATAAGTATTCTCAAGAAAAATTTTGTTATACATAGAATAACTGAAATTTAATAAACATTGGTTTATACAATATGTGATATAATGAAGATTATGGCTAAATTACCTAAAATCACCACTAACAAGTTTGTTATGATATATTTCTCTAACAGCTTTCATTGATTCTACAATATATCCATTAGTCATATGATTATCAGCAAGTATTTTTTCATATTGCTCATAAGTTCGAAAAATATGTTCAAAAGCTTCTCTATTATAATCCTGCCCACCCGTAAGAGCAGAACAAAAATTAAGAAGCTCCCATCGAATATCAGATATCTCTTTTTGTACAAGATTGTCCTTAATGTCATCAATACCTTTAGATATTTTTTGAATTTCCTGATACTGCCAATTGTCATGTTTTTCAAGCGTTTTAATACGATTTTCAACAATTTCTTTATCTTCTTCGTTTCCTGTTTTAATGCGATATTTTTTTTTGAAATAACTGAATATTTCAATAATTTCCTTAGCTGCAAATAAGATGGCAAAGAACCCAAGAATGACTAATAAATAATCAATTTGTGCAAGTTTTTCTATAGCTCCCACTCATATGTACCATCCCTTCTTACTTCTTCAAAAAATTCTTGAACGCTTCATATAAACCTGTAGAAGCAAGACCAGAGACAAGACCGCCAAGTAATATCTCAGGTGTAAAAGCCATATTCATCCAAATATTTAAAACAACACCTAACACACCCATGATTGCAGGAATATACTTATTAACTGCATCTGTTGTAACAATATTTTTTAATACATAGCCGATACATAAACAAATACCAACAATAATCGGTACTGCAAAATTTGTTAAAAATGATAAATCTGTCATAATTTTAATCCTCCTTATACTATAACTTTATTTAATTGTCTTAATACATCACATCAATCATACTAATTCATGATTGCACCATTTTTTATAGACTTCTGTTGTTTCTTCTTTAAGAAATACAACTGCCAAAATAATGTTGTTTGTATCCGCATCAATACTCGTATACATATCTATTGGATATACGCCATTTTTGATATATAACAAATATTGCTTTGGATTAACTATTCTTACAACTTCATATATTGAATAATCTCTTGGTTTTAAATTTGTTTTAATCATTCCTTTTTATCCCTTATATAAATAGCGTAAAAAATAGGGATTACAACAGTGAATAGCGGTATGTTATAATCCCTTATTTAAAAATCACTATTCAACATTACTTTCAGCCTCATTTTCGACTTTTGTAACAATATCCTTTTTGACAGACTTAACTTCTGTCTTTTTATTTTCTTTCTTAATAACTTGTGCTTTTGCTTTCATAATAGAAGCAATAGAATTCTTATAGCTTTCGCCAAAATATTCTTTCCTGCTTAAATCCAATTTTTCTAATTTTGCTTTAGCTTCAATATCTGTCATACGTCCATCTTCAAATGAAGAAGTAATATTGTAAATGTCTTTGCAATTTTCACTACAATAAGCAAAATGCCATGTAGGTTTAAATCTGTCTTCTGGATTACAAACTGGGCAAAACGAATACTCTTTATGGCAAACGCAACACGTTCTTAAATCATTCTTGCTCATTCATTCATCTCCTTAATATAATAGAAGAGTGGAAAGCCACTCTTCTAAATATGTTTTGGTTGTATAAAGATTAGACTTCCTCTTCCTCATCTACAAAATAGATTTCAACCATATCCTGAGATGTAGAACAAGCATTTGTAAGGATTGCACCCTTATAATCCATTGTCTGTGAATCTCCACCCTGAAGGGCAAGGCTTACTTCTGGACTTGGCATAAATGATGAAATATGGATAATGCAACCACGATAGCTTCCAATTTCACATTTATCAACTGCAAGAGCCTTGAAGTATAACTCATGAGCCTTTGGATATTTATCACCAGAAATTGTAAGCTTAGCACCACTCTTAACATTCTTCTTAAACTTAACGAGGTACTGTGTTTCCTCTGGATCTGATGGTGGTGTAAGCTTATGATCTGTTTCTGTATCTACCTTAAATTCTGTTGCAGAAGCAGCAGAACCTTTTGTATAAGCCTTTCCAAGTGAACCATTTGCTGAAAGTGCATTTACAATAAATGAATCCTCAACAGCATCTGTAATATCAAGTGTTTCACCTGCTTTTACAATCTTAAAGATAGGCATAACAATTGTATTAGAATCTGAAGCAATCTCAGCGTCCTGAGCAGAAATAGCTTCAATTACAGAAAGATTCATAAATGCATTAGTGGCAGTAACCTCACCACTCTTACCTGAATACTTTCTATAAATTAAGTTACCATCTTTGTCTTTAATATCTGTTGAGTCGGCAGTGATATCAATAGTTGCATTTGTCAACTGTGTCAATGCATAAAGAGCTTTTGTCTTTGTAGCACCATAGCCGAACTGAAGACGGTCAATAATTACGTCACCAAGTTTAAATGCCATAATATAATTCCTCCTTATAATATAAAAATTTGTATTAAAAAAGAGCGATATAAATCGCTCAATCTTTCTAACTATTCATGTAATTCACGCATAAAATTAAATTGCTCTTTTGGAACTTTAGACATATCACACATACCTGAATACATTCCACTCATTAAAGCACAAGTAGATTCATATATCTGTAATCTCTGTACAGAATCCATAAATTCATATATTCCAACATCTCTAAGTTCCTGTAACTTGTATTTAAAACCTGGGTGATTTATACAAGCCGATATAAGTGGCAGAAGAGTAGAAGTATTTTTCTCATCTCTTTGTGCCATATTCATTTTATCTTCATCTATCATCCATTGTTTTGTTGTCTTTCCCCTTGCTTTTTCTATTTTTGGATGGATATTAAGCAAGGTTCTGATATATTCAGCTATTTCCATATATTCAGATTCTTTTAAAATAAAATCATTTTCAGAATCATATAAACACAATTGAGGTTTATCAGAATCTTTTTCTTGAAACTGCATTAACTGCATATATTCAATTCTATAATCTGGGAATAACAATCGAATAGCAGAATTATCAGTATCTGTCATACTTTTTAACATACCAAATACTTCAATATCTTTAACTTTGCACCAATCTATTCGTTGTGGTAAATCCCATAACATTACACGAATAGAAGTAGAATTATATAGAAAAGGCGAAAGACCAGAATAAAATTTTGATTCACCCATATTGAGAATATCACCTATTGTTGGCTGTACAATACGAATGCCTTTAACAAAGTAATCTTCTCTAAAATACATTTTCAATGGATCAAATTTATATTCTTGTTTGTTATCTTTTTTATGTTGAGCTTCAGCTATAACGGCAGCTTGAAGTCCATCCAATATATCAGTATTTTGCTGTGACATAATATCACCGCCTTAACAGATAGTTCATCATCTGCGATTGCCCATCATAAGGTGTCTGAACCTTACTGTTTAAATCTGTAAGTTCAAATACAAGAGTACGAGCCACATAATTATTATCTACTGTAGATTCATAATTCTGTGTAAGATGTGTCTGCATACCAAATATATTAGACCAAGCGAATCGTTCTCTTATAATAGAAGCGATAAGATCATGTCTTGGAATTCCAGTAAGTTTATCCATGCGGTCATCTCCATGAGCAAAGATAGTAAAAGTAACTTGCGTTTCTTTTAATCCTGGCTGATGCCTAACCGTATCTCTAAACCCCACTTGATAACACACATAACATTTAACTGTTGTCTGTGTATCTGGAATAAATAAAAATGGACGAATAAGAGAATCACTTCCGAAATATCTATCCCATTCTCCAAGAGATTCATATTGTTTTGTATCTTCATTCCATTCCCAATTGATATTTCCATGTTTGTCAAACAATTCCGATTCTAACTCTTTATCATCAAGAGCATACAATAGACATGGATTTGACAATAAAGCATTTTTGATTTTTTGCTTATATAGAATTACGTCATCATCAGGAGTAGTCTTATATGCACGAAGCTTATTTAACAAGTCATTCTTTGTAATTAATTTTTTTTCCATATACAAACACCTCCTATTCAGTTAATTCCAGCGGCAAAATTTCAGATTTAATCGGCAAGTCATCCTTAACAATTTCACACTTAACAGACAATATTTTGCCGATAACGGAACTGTCATTAGGAAACTTTACTTTCTTTTGGTTGTACTCTGTACCAGCTCGCCATGTTACTTTATCAGTCCAATCTTCATCGTCAATAGAGCAAGTCCATGTAAAGGCTGCATCAGCATATTCAGTTGTGATATCTTCATTGGAATCATTAAATAGATTTACTGTGAGATTTTTATAGCTGCCACCAACTTTAATAGTTGAAGTGGATGCTGAAATTCTTGCTATAATAGAAGATGGGGGAGTGGTTGGAGTAGATGGATCTGTTGGGGCGATTTCTGAATCGAAATAGTTCGCATACATTTCGCCCGTTTCAAGATTGACATAATCCGTATGCTCGTTCCAAAATGCTGTATATATAGTAAGCTTTTGAATACCAAATGGCATTGAATTTTCAACTTTGGTCACTGTCCATACGGTAGGATGTTCTGTTAAAGCACTTACTACAACACGCATATTTTTAGAGTCTTCAGAAGTGTACCAAAACTTCTCTGTAATAGAGTTCATTGGCAACCATATTTTATCCTGATTATCTGTGTGTGTAAAATATCGGTCTGTATAAGTGCCTATAGTGTAGGAATTCTGTTGTCTTAAACAACACCACATACGTCTCTTGATGCGCCTATCATTAGATTTTTCAATCCATGTAAGTTCGTAATTTACTGGTAAAATCAGATACTTTGGAAACTGATTTGCAGGTTCATCACGACAGATAATCCACTTATGATAAATTCCTCTATCATCTGGAACGTCCACGAAAAGTCCTATCGGAAATGTCGCTCCATAGCGTTTCCTAAAATCAGTCTCATAATAATAAAGGTCATCACCTTCATTGAATCTTACAGGCTGACTTGGACGAAACATAAGATAGTATTCTACTTGATCTTTGTCCATTGACTGATAAGATTTGACAATAAACTTTGCGTCAATCTTTGTCTTATTGGTATTTTCATAAGTCATACCTTCAGCAAGAGAACGTGTAATTCCATGTTCATCTGTGAAGAAGTCATCATGAAAGTAGTCATAAATGTAACAAGTCTTAGAAGTGATACTGTTATCCCAAGTTTCTTCCATCAAAAAATCAGATTCTTCTTTATAAATCTGACCTAAAGTTTTCGCATTATTTGTTTTGGCGTTAGCGATTCGCCGTGCTGTCTGTAAGCTTGGCATCATCAACACCTCCTTCAAACATCTGCTTAATGTAATTGTGACTATCTAAAATAGCCCTACGAAATGTCATGTAATCAAACTCATCGGATGTAACTTCGTCATAAGCAGCTTGCAAAGTAGCCATTAATGTGACCATAATTCCATTGTTATTAAATAGAGTTTTTGTTCCACTAAATTTAAACATGACATTCTGGAAAAATATAAGAAAAGCTTCATCATTCTCAAATATTTTTTCTTCTATTCGATTATCCTTATAAAGTAATAACTTATGGACATCATTATGCATTGCATGTGCAGCTTCTTTAATTTGCCTTTTAGTGAACGAACCATATATATATTCCATAGTTATTCACCTCGCACATATGAGTTATTAATATATCCATGACTTGCAAGTTTTCTACTGAATTCATGTTGTAATGTATCCAATCTACTTTGCATATCTTTATATTGATTCTGTATGTTTTTTTCTTCTTTTGTTCCTAAAGCTCTAGCAGTAAATTTTGCAGAGTCAACCTGTGGTTGTAACCATTCAATTGTCATTCCAAGAGTGAATAATCCTATAACATATTCCTTATCTGCAAAATCGCTAACAGGATATTGCATCTCAAATTCAATTTGTTGGATTTCGTCATCCATATTAAATGAAGCGAATTTTCTAATAACTCGTTCATCACCTGCAACCATGCGTAAACGTTCAGTCAATGTTTCATTAAGATCATTTTCGTCAAGAGAGAGTTCTTTTATATCTGAAATACGTCCTCTTGTTCGTGAAAAAATTGTTTCATATGGAAGCGTCATTGTGAGCCTCCTTTACTACATATTCAATTTTAAAAGTAACTCTGTTCCAAAAATAGAATCAAGTTTCTGAATTCTCTTAACAGAATCAAGTGTTCCGTCATCAACCATACTTGTTGCAATAGTTTTTAATGCTTCCTGTGCTCCAATTGGAAGAGAATAGATTGCTTTTTCCATTTGCGAAGGAGTCATCTTTAAAATATCTCTTAAATCATTTGTCGAGTGAAGAGTAGAATATAAATCATCAAGTTCTGGATGTAATGCAATGAAATCTGCATCCTGCACAACAAAACGAGGTTTAAACATCATCTTGTCACCCTTCCTTGCTGCATAATCCAAATCTCTAAATTCAATTTCCTGAACGTCATCAATATCTGCAAATGTATATAAAGTATCTGATTTAAGTCCAACATAAAATAATTCTCCTGCGGTAAGAGACACACATGGAATCATTTCTGTTAGCTCAAACTTCTTTTTTTCTGATTTCTTTTCAGCCACATCAGTATTAGTATTTTCTACTGCTTTTGTGGTTGTCTTTTTTGTATATGCCATTTATTTTTTCCTTTCTATCCAATATAAAAAGAGTGGCTAGATAATCTAACCACTCAATTTTATTTATTACTCAAGAGTCCACTGACCAAAGTACTGTGGTAATACTACCTCAACACCCATTTCTCTCTGAACTTCATATTTCTGGAAGTCATCAGCGTGTTCACCCTTCTGAGTACCAGACTCATAAATCTGAGTTTCGCCCTTATCTGTAAACCACACGAACTGTTCCTGATTCTTTGCAAAGATAAGTAGTCTCTTATCGTCAATAAGTCTCTTTGTTACATCATTGAAAGCAAATCTCTGAGGAATCTCAATGAGTTCTGTTCCCTCATATGTACCAAGGCGACCTGTCTTAGCAACATCCTCCTTCTGAGATAAACTTCTCCAATCAACTTCTGTAAGACCATTAAGTTTCTTTAATGCAGTCTTTGTACCCATAATAACAACTTCTGCGCTATTGGCTGTTCCAATATCCTCAAGAAGTGTATCAAATTTGTCTTTTGTAGAAGCAGATAAAGCACCTGTTTTTACAAACTGAGAGTTGTTAGGTAACTTAGCAGCAGCTCCATAAATTCCTGTATAGCAAAGTTCCTGAACCTTATATACAAATGCTTCTGCAATCTTATCTGTCAGCTCTGTAAAATCAATACGTCCAAGTAAAATAAGATCAATATCCTTACCAATCTTTACACCATACTTCTTAGTATGAATCTTGTGTGCTGTACCTTCATTTAAGTACTGTAAAGTCAGATCATGATGGTCGCCACTGATTTCAGCAACAGCAAGCATAACCTTTTCTCTTGACCAGAACTCTTCCTCGTCACCAAGTTTAACATTTCTCATATCTACAAAATCATTAAACCACTCAGATTCCTTAAATGCTGTATCTACCTTAAAATCAATATCAGACTCAAGTAACTCATATACTTCTGTGTGATGAAGCTCTAAAGCTCTTTCACGTCTCTTGTTGGATCTAAGATCATCTTCAGTAAGGTCACATACTTCCATAATAATTTTACGGATTGCCTTGTTTGCTTCGTGCTTAGAAACCTTTCTCTGGTTTCCGTCATCATCGTACTCATAAATATCAATTCCGTGATTTAAATTGTATGTAAGCTTCTTAAAATTTTCATACTTATCAGCATCTTCAAAAACTTTTCTTAAATGTTCTGTACTAAATCTCATCATTATTCTATATCCTCCTTTCTATTACGCACCAATTTTTAATTTTCCACTAGAAATCGTTGTGATTTCAGCTCCAACTGTAGGTGAGCCATCAAAGTTGTCCTCTGTAAGCCAATAACGATCCTGTGAATGAAGCATGTATCCACGAACTGCACCGTCTGCTGGATCGTTATAGAAATTAGAAGCAAGTGCGAGTGAACGAGGACTCTCGACATTGTTGAGGGGTTTCTGATAGATAACACCAACTCCCTTTGGATCTCTAATTACAACAAGGTATCTTCCTGACGCATCCTTTATTGCGATATAAGCATCAATTTCAGTTGCAGCTTCCATCTCCCAATTATCAAGAGAAGTCATTTTACCTGGTTTGAAATGATATCCGTTAGGTGTATCTTCTGTGATCTTTACGGATAAAATGTGCTCACCATAATCCTGAGCAAGTAAATTACCAATTTCCATCTGTGGAAATTTTGTAGCAGCATATTTAATAGCCATTATGTTTTCCTCCTTAAATTTTGTTTTTTTGCAATAAAAAAAGAACGCATAAAGCGTTCTGTACGAAATGAAGTTATATTCAGTTTTTAATCAAATAAATTGCCATAGTTTTTCTTAGGCTTTGATTTCTTATTCATATTTGTAAGTATCTTAACTGAATTTGTGTTTTTCTTTGTGTCAACAGAAGAGAAGTTCGCATGTGCAGACATATAATCTGAATGCATAACCTTTACCTTTGTTTCAAAGTCTTCTACGGAATAATTATCCATAGTCTTTACTAATTCGGCAAAATCAGCATTCACATAATTTCCATCTGAATCTTTCTCTGTAAGAACAGAATAATTATCAGCATTGATAATAGCTTCTTTCTGTGCATGAAGTTCATTCTTTTCTGCTGTCTCCTTAAACTCTTTGAGTGCAGCGTAATTTGAACGCATATCCTCAATAGAAAGCTTCTCTGATTCAGTAAGTAACATAGCAAACATTTCAATTCTTTCACCAGATAATGAAATATTATCACCATCTTTTTCATAGGACTGTTTATAATACTTGTCGCTGTCCCAATCCTCCATAATGAAATAATTTTCATAAACCTGAGATACGTAACACCATTCTGAATCATTTCTGTATACAGAGCACAAATTATTTAACGCATATCTGATTTCATCAAATGAAATTTCAAATAACTTATTAAATAACTCATTTTTTGAAATATTTTTTCCTTCATTCCCATTTGGATCAGAAGCTCCTTCGCCATCACCTTCTCCGTCATTGGAAGGCTCACCAGATTCTCCGTTACCTGAATTGTCTCCTTCTGAATTGCCATCATCGAACATCTCAGCGAATTTTGCTTCAAGTTCCTCATCTGACATTTCTGTATAGTCGAATGTTACATCTTCAGCAGTCTTACCATATTTGGCAAGTAACTCTTCAAATTTTGTCATTTTGTTATTTGTTCCTCCTTCCTTTGATTGTGTTTGAACAGGAGTCTGTTCTTTATTGAAATTAGAAAGTGTCTTATTAAGATTTTCTAAGAGTTCAATCAATTTTTCATTTTTGTCAAATTTAACTGAATTGTTATTTACACTGAAATCAGCAATATCAGCACGAGAACCTTCCATACCTTCTTGAATTTCTGTACCATCATCGTGACTTCCCAACAAAGTCGAAGCGTTTACATAGAAATCATTTAATTCAAGATATTTCTCCTTGGCGTTGTAAGAGAGTTCATCAATGAAAAGCTCGCAACTATTTTTTGAACCTTGTTTTGCACGAATAATTTCACAAGCCTTTGTGTATTCTTCACTTATATAAGCATAAGCACATACATAATCTTTATCTAAGTTATCATCATGTTCCCAAAATGCAGGTTCAGATGAGAAAGAACCAACTTGAGATTCAATATATTTCAGTTCTTCTTTACCTTTTTCGTCTTTAACAATTTCCATCTCATGACCTTCAAAATCCCAACTGCCATCGTCAAGCTGATGGATTGCAGCTAACACAGGTCTGTCAGCAATTGTATTCATTGCTTTCTCAGCAGCATCCTTTGATACATAACTCTTATTTCTGTTAAGTCCTGTATGAAAAATTCTGAATTTAAGACGCATCATTCCACGATGATTTTCGTCTACGGTATCGTCTAGCTCAAAAGTAGTAGGTACTTTTAAAGCCAACTGATAGCCAGTATCTTTAGAACTGAATTTTGCAAATTTCTGCTCTTGACAGAATTTTAGTAAATCATCTTCAGTTAAAATTTTCTTTTTAATAACCTTTGGCATCTACTTAATCTTTTCCTCCTTTCTGACATAATAAAAGTCGCCCAAGGAAGACGACTAAAATGTAAGCATACTTGTATACTTTAATTTATTTATATCTATATTTTCTGAAAACCGAAGAGTATCAGTATTCAAAAATACATAAATACCATTAGAATTTTGCACCTGTTGATATCCTAATTGAGATAAGAGAGTAGCAGTAGGTGCATCTTGCGTTTGTATAAATTTTTGATTCATTCCATCAACTCCTATTTATCATTTAAATTCTCATCTCTTGTACGAAGTCCCGCATCTGTAAGTTCCGAATCATCCTTCTCTTGACCACCGCCTTTATCATTACCTGTCTGAGTATAAGTGCTAGATAGTGGCTTGAATTTTGAACTAAGCTGCAAACAGTCTTCTTCCAAAAAGTTCATAGATAACGTATCTTTTTCAGACACACCATTTAGTGTGTTATAAAGAATTTTGTTTGGCAATCCATTGGTACATGATTCCAAGATTGATTTTCTAAAGTCATCTTTCTGATAAATAGAGACATCAAAGAATTTAATTTTACAAGGTTCAGATATCCAACTAGATAAAAGTCGATTTACAATCGCTTGAATCTGTGGAATAAGAGTTGAAATAGAAAATGTAGAATCTGCAAGTACGCCATATTTAAAAGCAGTAGAGTTAGAAGCGGAGTTTAGATTTAATATCTGAGCACCACCAGCCGTATTGAGAATTTCTTTTGTAGCTTTTTCAACCTTTGTAACATCACCTGTTGCATCATCTGGAAAACTAATTTCATGTAATTCACCAGGAACAATAGCAGCGGAAATATAAGGAGGTAATGCTTCTTCAAGCATACGATTGAAATACTGAATCATTATATCTGGATTTACAGCCCAATCATCTACATCATTACCCATAGTTTTCATTTCAAGCCATACTAATTTATAAATATTAGCTGCTTGTTGAACTGCTTGATAATCAGAAGCGTCCATAAGATCAATTAATGATAAAAATATAGGTGTAAGCACGGGAACGATGGTTTCCCAGTCTTCAGACCTAAATTTAATACATACATTATATTCTTCGGGAATTAGCTGATATTTTTCATTTGTACTCTGATATGTATTCCACATACTATTAAATGGTTCGCCCCAATATTCAAGAAGTTCCTGATGACTACGGAAATAACTCATATCCATAGCTCCTGCAAATGAACCATCAGGAAACATACCTGCTATTTTCATATAATCTGGATCTAATGGAAGAACAAACATTCCTTGTCCCTCTGTATAGTAAGCACATCCATAAAATACATCTTCTCTTAAAGTGATAGACGCAGCTTTACGAAATTCATAATTCAATCCTAGAGTGTCAACTATATCAACTGTTTCTTGATACTTTTGTAATGTGGATTGCACATCATTTTCGCCTGAGATTATAAATGGAGGAACTATATTACGAATTGTAAGATCAATCTGATTTGCATAATATTTACAAAGACGATAATAGATTTCTGAACGATAATAAAGATAACGAGATAAGCTTTGTAGATTCTTTTCATTAGAAGAGATATTCTTTATGTATGTTTTTACATCTTCCTTTGAGTAGTTACTGATTGACGTATATCTGGATGATTTCTGAATATCTCGAAGACTTGTAATTGCACTTGTTGCATCTTCATAACGTTCAAGTCTACTTTTATTTTTCTCATACCATTCACGCATTTCATTTGCGGTTGGCTGTTTGGGAGTAGAAGAACTGGTTTTCTTCTGTGAATTATTTATTTTAGCAGGTGCATTAGAATTTGCATCTACTTTCTTAGGTCTAGGCATATTTGATAATGCACCTCCTTAATTATATTTTGCTTTGCGGATTGTAAGCTTATTTATAAAACTTGTGGCATCTTCTGTTGGTCGCTTTTTATTTGTAATGGCTTTTCTACGTTCACACATAAGGGCATAAGAAGCCATACATGCTGTATCATTCTGTTACTTTTAAACCTATTAAATATATTCAAAAATATAATTTTTTGCTGTTTTCTGTTTTCCTTGTAAACAATATTGAATAGATTGTCTATTAATATTAGTCATTCTGTGTGCTTCCATTATAGATTTAAAGGTAGATAAAATATTCCCATCTAAATCTTTTTGAACAACATATTTTCCATCATAATTAATCTTTTGCTTTGATGTATAATAATTCCAATCTATTTTATTATTATTGAAGTCATCTTCATAAAACCAATAATATCCGTATGCAGTTTTATGTCCATAAACCATGTTGCAACATAATTCTATATTTCTTTTTGAATAACCAAGAATTTTTGAGGCATGTGATACCCCATGCCATTTATTAACAATTTCTAAATTTTTATTAATTTGAAGTAATGTTTTAGGATTTTGAATCATTCTCATTTTCTCTATTTCTTCTTCAGTATGTTTATAACCACGAATTCCATTTCCACCTTCACACAAGTTATATCCATTACTCATAGAATTATATTTGTTTATATAAAATTTCTCACGCTCATCTAATTCAGAGACAGAACATTCTTCAATTACGGCAAAAATAAAACAATCTTCTCCATATTTGTTCCATGCAAATTGAAGATGATTGTTAATATGACGATTGTTATTCAATTCAGATTTATGTCGCACCCATCTATTTTTTATATCTGTAGATTGACCAATATATAGTTTGTTATTTTTAACATTTTTTATCATATAAATACCAGTTATAGTATCACTTCCTTTAACTGATATATTTAATAGGCGATTAAGGTACTTCCAAGAGTGTCTTTACACTCGACCTTAATTCTCGTATTTCATTTTTAAGTTATATTACGAGTTCAGACTATCGCATCTTCATATATAATTTGTAGAATGAAGTTTTCTCACTTAGTCGTTGCAGCTACCATTACGCTTGCTGTGGGTTATCCACTTCTGGACTTTCCCAATTAATCAGAGAAAATTTTCTATTTGTAATTTATCTACATTTATTACAAAGTACCCTATACAAATTAAGGCACGATCATCATGGAGCTTATTAGCCTTCTCAGGTGTAAGTTCAAACGAATCCTTTCCAGAATCACGCTTTTTACGAACCATATTGACAAGCTCTTCTTTTAAAGCATCAATATTAGCAAGAGCAATTTCATCCTGCCAATCAAGTTTTATAGTTTTTGTATTAACGGATTCAATTTTCTCTAATTCTTCATTGAACTTAGTTTCAAATTCCTTTTCATTAATTTTTTGTTTTCTGAGTTCAGCAGCAATTCGTTCTTTTTCTTTAGCCAATTTTTTCTCATCAACATCAAAAACAGTGAGATAGCCTTTATGGTCATATTGTGCTGTAAAGCTGATTTTATCCTGATTCATCAATTCTATCATTGCTTCATACATTTCAGATTTATAACCAGCAGGAGACATAAGATGTACTTTGTCTACCGCATTAGGAAATTTCTTAACATAATCAGCGGAATATTCTTTGTCAATTAAGCCTCTATGAACAATACCAGCAGAGTCTGTCCAATCTGGCATTAAATAATCAGCTATATTAACACCAGATCCGCCGCTACCTGCATCAATGTATACACCAACAATATTTCCATATGCGTCAGCCCCTCCATTGTAGTCAAGAATTACTTTTTTTAAATATTCAATCTGGTCTGGCGTTTGCATAGGAGATTTGATTTTTTTACCAACATCAATAAGATTAATACAATTTACTAATCTCATTCTTGTGTCGATACTTCCATCAACCTGTTCATATTCATAAATTTCACCAACAAGAATTACTGAATTATCTCTACTTCTTGCAGGGTCGTATGTAATGACGAACTTTTTATCACCTGTGTCATTATAAAGAAGAGGTTTTCTTGTTTCTTCATTACGTGTAATAACGCCTCTACGAATAATTGCATCAGTGCCAGCATCTGTAGTAAAAATACAATAATATTCACGCCTTGCTTTTTCAGGATTTGTTCTCATTTCTGATTCGACAGTGTTTCTGGATAGAAGAGGAGTAACTAATTCACCTCTAAGAGTTGGTTTAAATGCTTGTTCGCAATCTATATGTAATACACAATAATCTGGATTTCCCATAATTTGCTGTTTAGAAAAGTCACGATACAGTCTCCAAAATTGAGTATCAGTTGAAGATGCTGAACTGATGTAATATTTTTGATATGATAAATCTCGTGGCAAACATCTTTGACGAATTGGATCTATTGAATTACCATCTACATCTTTACCAGTTTTTAAACTTTTATTTACAACGGCAAATGCACCATATACATTCATCATTTCATCAGATAAGAAACCACTTTCATCAAAAATTACTGTGCCTCGCATACCTCTCTTGGCATCTATATTTCCGTTCAATGTCCTAGTCATAGATCCGTTATAACATGAATAGGAAAACCCATTGGACGAGTGTGAAAATCCGTCACCTGCTGCATTTTTGATTTCTATCTCATTCTTGAATAAAGAACCAGTTGAACCATAAAATGTATCAATATTATCATTAGCGAGTCGTTCCAAAGTAGTGAAAGTTTGTTCAGCCTGACCACCTGTACCGCTTGCAATATATGTCCATACATTACAAAAACACATATCTTTAGACATAATCTCAAGGTCAATAACTGTACTTTTACCATATCCACGAGTACATACTGCAAGTACATTTGGGCAAACCCAACTTCTTTGTACAAGAAGTGCTTGCCCATCTAAAAGCTCTATATTGAAAAAGAGATCTATAGCTTTTACTGGGTTGCATTGCAGATATTTTTGGATTTCAGCGATTTGAATATAAGATTCAATTTTACGAGAAGAAATAGAGTAACCATGTGGTTTTACATATATTCCGTATTGATTATAAAAATCCTTATCATAATCAAGAATTTCATTCTGATAGTAATTCATAATCATTTGTTTATCCTGATTCATTTTCAGTAACCTCCTTTGTTTCATCGTCAGGAGACTCTTCAACTTCATCAAACTCTGCAAATACAGAATATACATCTTTTAAATCTTTTAACTGTTCTTCATTTAATAGATTGTTTTCTTTTAATGTATCTCTTAAATCAAGATTTTCTCTTAATAGTATTCTGTTAATTTCTTGGTAAGCATCTTTTTCTTTTCTAAGACCAGTGTTAACGACACGCATTTCAGAAACCATATCTGACCACTCAGATTCATCAAGTGCCAACTGTTTCATAATGGAAGCATCACTGATTTCCTGAACCTGTTGCATACCTCTACATGTATCAATATCAAAACCATTGACCTCCCCACTTCGCAGATTAAGACTCTTAATTTTCTTGATTTTTCCAGTCCATGTATTTTCACCTTTTTTAGCATTTTTATTATGTTTTAATGAAATACAACTATCTTGTGCAAGACTTGTAATAACAGAAGTAATCTTACCTTTACTTTCTTGCAAAGATTTAATTGTTGCAGAATTTCGTTCAATATTAGAAATGTCACACATCAACTTTGATATAGTGTCATCAATTTTAGACTGCTGTAAAAATCCACGAACAATAGAAATAGCAGAAGAAGTACGCATCATATCTTCATTTGCGTCTTCACTAGAATCTAATAATCCTAATAATTGAGAATATAAAAATGGTTGGTCGGCTATATCCTCTTTTTCAAAAGGATCATAGCTGAGTAATCGAATTACATCATTTTTGTTTTTTAAAAAACTATCATATGTATCCAACCCTGCATGTGATTCAATAATCTCTTCCTCAGTCGTAAGTTCTTTTACTGATTCATTTTCAGTTTTATCCTTAACAAAATGGTCTGAATCAAAGTATGTTAGTCCTATATAATTTGGCATAGCAATTTGACGTGCATACGCTGTCCATACATTAGATTTAACTTTTCCAGAAGCAAGATTCTCAACTTCCTGAATGCTTGAATCCCATACCTTTTCGAGGAAAGGTTTTCCCAAATATCTAAGGGCAAGTTGCACTGATTCCCTCGTAGGCTCTTGATCAACACCATTTGTAGTTCTTAACGCTATCTTTTTTGCACAGTCTTTACAAATTGGAGTAAGACCACTTTTACTCATAGGATCTGTACTTACATAAAATTTATCTTTAGCTTTATGAGTATCACACATGTAACACCAAGCACCTTCTTTTAGAGACTTGATTTTTTCTTCTTGCGTTTCAACTTTTTTCTTTAATTGTGCAGCCGTTAATTTTGTAGGCTGTGTTTCTTTTGTCGTAGCCAAACTAACGACCACCTCCTTTTATTCCAACATAAAAAGAAGCCACTTCATACGAAATGACTTCTCAAACTTTTCAATATTAACTTTCCAATGAAAGTGCAATTCACTTAGTACGCCGTGTGAGAGAATCGAACTCCCATATCCTTTCGGAATGCTGGTTTTCAAGACCAGTGCTGTACCAGTTGAGCCAACACGGCATTAGCGTAGTATATAGGACTTGAACCTATGCACCGAATAAACGATGACCTCTGATTAGCAATCAGGTGCAATACCAACTCTGCCAATACTACATAATAAAAGAGCCACCTCATGAAGCAACTCTCTGTTACTATACAAAAAATGTATAGCCTCGCTGTCCATTTAAGTATCAGCTATTTAATGATCTGTAGGAGATTCGGACTCCTGTTGCCGCCGTGAAAGGGCGATGTCCTAGACCGCTAGACGAACAGACCTTGTAGGGTGGAAGAGTACCACCCATTATTTTTACAGAATAACTTCTGTTTCACCTTATATCACAACTTCATATGTACCAACAAAACCTAAATTACCTTTATATTTTAAACTGAATTTTGGATCATAATTACACAATCCGATTTCTGCTCCTTTTTTAAGATAATTATAAATAGTTCCATACGGTATATGTAATATTTTTGATATAGAATTAAGGTCTTTGGTTTTTGTCATATATAATTTACACGCATCAACTATATTACTTGAATATGCTTTCTTATTTATTTCAACTTTATCAATTTTCGATAAATCAAAAAGTTTATCTAAAATACTATTTTTTATAGAATTAAATATATAATCAAATTCACTTATTGAACAATCTATTCTTATCATTGTTATTCCATTTTTTAACGCAAGAATATCTTTTTTCTTATCTATTTCTTTTATGTCGTCTATTGTATATTCAGATTTTGAATGCACTTTATTATGAAAGTCACCATCCATTTCAATAATATATTTATTTCCATCAAGTTCAAAATAAAAATCATATTCAGGCTTATATGGTTTATCTTTAAATACAAAGGTTTGTTTTCCTATATTATAATGATGCTCAAAATCCATATCATAGAAAGCTAAGCTAATATATTACTCATTACTTTTTCTGGATATGAAAATCCATCATTACAATATGGGCATGGAACGTGATTATTTCTTCCAATTACATCAATTCCTTTATTCTTTACTAATGAATTACAATATTTACATTTCCAATCTAATTTAACATTAGATTTTTGTGTATATTTATAGCCATCCTCTGGATCTGCTAATAAACTTGCCAATTCAGGATTAGTTGTCCATATATCATTTATACCTTTGATAATTATTTTGTTACCACAGACAGGACATCCTTCACCTTTGTCTAAAGATGTTTCTGCAACAGTACCAATATATCCATCTTTTATACATTCAACTTTATAAGCTCTATACGTTTTTCCATTTTTTCTTGGCAATCTTTCTTGTGATAAAATTTTATATCCGTTCACAATATCACCAATTCTATATTTAAAATTTGTAGTTATATATCCAATTAATAATCCGATATTACCTTTTATTAAATTAGAAGTTGTCATATCATATTCTTTTTCATTATATATCATATGAACTCTTCTTTTATTTTTATCATAGGATAATATTTTAATTTGATATATTTCCCCGTTATATTTAACTGCGCATTTTTCCCAGGACACGTAGACCAAACAATATTACCATTTGTATTAGTATCTAAATCTATATTAACAAATTCTTTATCTATAACTTTTTTTAGTTTTCCCATGATTCTCTACTCCTTTGCACATTTATTTATTCTCTGTTTGAATAATAATCTAATAATGATTGGAATAATTTTTTACTCTTCTTAAACTTCCAAGTGGTTATTCCATTTTCATCAGTTTTAGCAAACAAAAAAGAGATGCCATTATCAATCAGATAAAACATCTCTTTTCTATCTTGAGTACCATATTCTCTATCAATATTCTTTTTCAAAATTTAACACTACTCCTTAATAATATATTATAATACAACAGAAGTTTCCGCTTCAAAATCGTTAGCTAATGCTCTAATTTCTGTTAATTTTGTTGTGATTGCAGCTTTCACTTTTTCCAAGAAAAGAACTGCCATTGCCTGTCCTAACTTTTCAGGAGTATTAAACACTGTACCAAGAGAAGTAGTAGGAATTTTATTTATATCAATAGAAAGTGTAATAGATAAGTTTTCATCAAGAGTGTACTTTTTATTTACTAAATCAGAGATTGTAACCTTTTCAATAGTAGAACCGTCTGGCTCATCAGTAACAATCACAGGAATTCCTGTATCTGAAAGTTTCAAATTCCCAGAGAAGTCAATCTGGCTATATTCGATATATCTTACGAAATTATGTAACTGATTTTTCTCTGTGTCAGCATCTCTTACGCTATCACCCAATTCTTCAACATTTAAACTTACTGTGATTACGTCTTCGTTAATTTCTGTTTTCTGTGCTAATTTCATTATTCTGTTGCCTCCTCACTTAATAAATTGTAAAATTCTTTTAATCCACAAATCATATTTTTAATGGTAGACTTTGACAAATTACACTGTAATTGTGGTAAATTCATATCTGTATCGTTTACTTTAAAAACAAGACAATTGTTATCAAAATCAATACTCATACTTGCTTTTGTCTGATTTCCAATAAGCATCTGTAAAGCTTTTAAAGTTTTACCATTATCACTTGTAATACTTAATACATCACCAATTTCTAAGTCATTTTCCGTAACCTGTAAATATGCCATATACATACTCCTTTCTTTTATTTTTTCGTTTTCCTTTTAATCGTTGAGTTGCGGAAACAGGACTCGAACCTGCATTCTCTTGGTTATGAGCCAAGTGAGCTTCCATTGCTCGTCATTCCGCTATGATAATAGGAGAGGAGCGACCTCTCCATATTATATGTAGATTGGTAGGATCTACTGCCGATTGATTACCAGTCAACCGACAAAGAGAATGTTGAAAATTCTCTGATATGTAAAATCAGCATAAAGCACTAACTAGCTGATATTGGACTGTACATATCCAGTTTTTTAGAATAGAAACACATACTGCAATTTCCATTCTTGCTTATTTTTGTGCGTATCACGTTTTTTAGATGGTACATTTAAGAATAGATATGCTACGTTCCATCACTTGATAAGGTTTTATGTCTCTTATCCGACAGACCGCCCAGTAGTCATTCGCTATTTCTATCTCAAAAACTCAGATATGAATTTAGCGATAAATCCATACCTTACAAAACGACTAATAGAAGTTGTGTTTTACTTATTAAAGGTTCTCATTAACGCAGAGAAGCACGATCACTTCTATGGTTGATATTGACCGTTTTAGGACTTACAATGCTATATGAATAGTAAATGCCAAAATATGTTAATCGTCTACTAAGGCAAGACCTCTCCATAACACCGCCAATAAGCAGTAGCAGTGGGAAGTTTTAGACCATTCCAAAGGTCAATAATTTCGCAAACCGACCTTTATATTTATGTCACATATCGGTCAGTGACAGCCACTTGTAAAAATCTATCAACGGATTGACAGACCGCCCTCACTTCTTTTGGATGTGAGCAGCTTGTTATTCTGAATTGTCCAATTAAGGATTCGTTCTATGTATTTATTCTCTGTTTTGATGGTGAGAGAGTTGGAATTAGACGAAAGCTTCATCGGCATTGTCTATAAATCAGAAAGTGATTTTTGTTCAACCTTTTTAATTTCTCCGTCTGCAAAATATTTTGCAAATTGCTCATCAGCATCAATGTCCTTGTATACTGCCACCATGTCTAACGAATTCCAACCGACTAGCATTTGAATTACATCGTCAGGAAGACCGCTTCGAGAACAAGAAGTTGTAAAGAAATGACGAAGACTGTGAAAATAGAAGTCTTCCCCTAAATGCTTGCTAAATGTATCAGCCCAACTATCAAGAGTGCTTGATTCCATAGGTTCATCTATATATTCTCCATTAACTTTCTTTGGAAATAACCATTCTGACTCAATTCCATGTTCTTTCCTATAATTCATCCATAAATCCAAATATGGTTTAAATGGCTTTGCAAGTGTATATGCTACCAACATTTTGCCCCTAGAGCCTCTTCCTTTTGTTTGGATCTTTTCAGGTGTTTTATATAAAGAACCATATATAATATTTTCGTCATCAAAATAAGACACTTTGAATCGTGGTAATTCACTCTTACGTCTACCACTAAATGCAGCTAACGCCAAAATACAAGCCTTATCATATTTACCTTTCTCAACCCAATAATCAAGCATACCCTGTACTTGTTCATCGGACAATACAGTTTTGGTAAATACTTTCTCATTTGCAGGATTTTCAATTTTGCGTATAATCGGTTTGAAATTCTCGTATTCATCATCCAATATGGCTTCTACATAATTTGAAAGCGATGAGAGAGTAGATTTTACTCTACGCATTCTAGCTGGCGACCACTTATATTCTGTAAGACAAAAACTTTGATAACGTGCAATATCCCTCTTTGATAAATCTATAAAGAATTTGTTGTCGCAATGCTGAAGTAGATATACCCAAAAAATGAAAAGGTCACGCCTATACGCATTGATTGTATTTGGAGATCTATCAACTGAATGAAGATAATCCAAAAAGTCATTTCCTAATTCTATATTTTCTTTATTACACTGAGCCAATAGCTCATCAGTAACAATATTGTTGTGTTGTATTTTTCTACCCATTAAATCTCACTTCCTTTCAAACAAAAAAGAAGTGAGATAGTAATAATTACTAAGCCACCTCTTTCAAATATTTATTCAATATATTTCTATATGTTTCTTCATTCATTTCATCTGGTAATAAAATATAATAATCAAATCCATTGCGTTCAAAAATATCACGTTTTTGGTATAATTTCTGTCGATACAATTCTTTTGACTTTGATTTTATTGGAGTATTATTTCGATAAGCTTCTTGATGACCTTTGTTCCCAAGTATGCCAGCAAGTTCTATATAGACTTTTTTATTATTGAAAATAATAAGATAATCACAATTCATTTTTCCGCTGTAAGAACTATCTATAGATTTGTATGGAATATTTCTAAAATAATCCACATTAAAGTTTAATCCATACGTTCTAAGAAAATTGCTAAAATCATACTCATATTTAGAAACAATTCGCTCACCATCACAAAATGTATGATTAAGTCCATTTCCTGCTTGTTGTAACTTACAACCATATTTTTCTACCAATTTGTTAAGAGTAGTTCCATCTAATTCGCAATGTCTTCTAATTGTAGATATTTCAATATCAATATTTTCTTTAAAATCTGGATACATTACAGTAGTGCGTCCTTCTGTCCTTACTTTATCACAAACACTTTTTACAGAATTTATTACTTCATTATGCGAATGATAATTTTTATCATTAGGTCTGAAATATCCATCATGTTCTTGAAGTCCTAAATCTTTAATCATATTTGTAAAAGTTCCCCATATACGCCAAATTACACGAATTCCAATAGAAGTATCTGTTGTTTCAACACCTTCAAAATCACTTTGTAATAAAGGTCTTTTTAATTCATCTGATTTTTTTAATATGATAGGAATAGCCTTATCTTTCGTCATATGTGTATCATCAAATCTCTTTTGCTTTACTTCATCATAATCCTTTTTATATCTGAATGTATGATGTTGAATTTGATTCCATGTAGTATTAACTATTTCACCATTACTTTTTACGAAATCAAATTTTTCCCTTGCACATCCTGATACTGGAAGATTTGTGCCTTCAATAAATAAATCAATATCATTAATTTTAAAGAAATTATTTATGTTTTCATATGTATATGGATTGTTGGCGAAGAATCTTGCTGGACACTTATAATTTTTCCTTGAAGACAAGATATGGTGAACATTTTGCCTATATTTATATCCATCGTTATCAATCACATTAAAATAATAATTGCGTAGATTTTGATTATCAATAACAACATCAACTTTTTCATCTAATAAATATAAAGTAATTTCGTCATTAAATTTAATAGGAAACATATCTTTAAAATATTTGATACGTTCCTCTGTTGATTTTCCTTTTCCCATAATTTTTACCTTTACCCTTTCACCTTACCCAATTCCAATAAAAATAGAATGGGAGAGATGGGTAAGGTAATAAACTCTGCTCAAATCGGTTTGCAACTCCGATTTGTCCCATTCCATAAATCCCACAATCAGCTATGACACCAATCATGAGCACATTTATTTATTCTCTGTTTCCATTCACAGAAACATAGAAAATTGACTTTAATAGGATTCGAACCCATATCCATTCCGTCAGTGGCTTTCACACTGGTATCTGCGGTTTTACCTTGGATGTTTTAACCATTAAACTATAAAGTCATAACAAAAAAGAGTGTGTAGCATATACCACACACTCTAAAATCCTACCAATTAAGTAACTTGCGCCACTCATTCATTTCATCCTGAATCTCGCAATATCTCAAAAGCATATCACGAATGCCATCTAAATACTTTTCCTCAATATCTTCGATAGTTTTCTCATAAGTTTCCCTATCTACAGATTTTCCATTGACCTTGTAAGAAGCAGAAGAAGTAGTAGTCATATCATGGTATTCACAGTTCTCACAATCTCCATCACAGTCGTCATAGTCATCATATTCATTGCCAATTTCCACTTCATATATCTCATCAGATTCAATCTTTGGAATAATCTTAGAATTACAATCATCAAAGATGTATACAACATCGGCTTCAATAAAGATATATCCATCATCTCTCTTAACTGGTTCGCACCAGATTTCATCATCTAATAAGCTAATAACGAAAGCATCGTCATACCCATCCCATTCTGGATTACCAAACTTATCAATAAATGCAATACCGTATCCAATTCCAATAAGTTCACGAATAATCTCTTTTGCATCTTCATATTTAGCAACAACGTCTATTGAGTTGTATTTGTCATCAGATTTTATTCTGTCGTATGTATCTGAAACAGCACAAGCAAAATCTTCATAGTTTTCAAAATGTAATGTTTTTATAATAATCACAACCTTTCAAATTAAGCGTTCTTTACGGCATCTTTAAGCGCCTTGCCTGGCTTAAACTTAGGAGCTTTTGAAGCTTCTATATGGAGTGACTCACCTGTAAGTGGGTTTCTACCTTCTCTAGCAGCTCTTTCAACTACTTCAAATGTACCAAAACCAACTAACTGAACCTTGCCACCTGCTATAAGTTCATCAGTTATTGATTTTATTACACTATCAACAATAGCAGTTAAATCCTTCTTTGAAACATTCATGTCAATATTTTCCTGTGTCTTTGCAACTAATTCTGTCTTATTCATAAATAAAAAATCTCCTTTTAATCAATAATATTTTGACACTTTTAATGATAAATGCCGATTTAATAATAAAAGAGGGTAGCAGCCAATTTGGTCTACTCCCTCAAAAAATCTTATTCAACCCAAAGCTGAACCTTATCAATATATCTACCAAAACAACCAGCATATCCGTCCTGTCCATTTACAGTTTGATCATCTATCTGAACAGGGTAATATTCGTCCATACCCTGTGGCGATACCTGTATATATAGACACTTGTATTCATAACCATCAGGTGTATAGAATACTGCTTTTAATGCGTCAATAGGTGTTCTACCGTTACCTGCGTAACCATTTTCGTCATCATTGATGTCATAACCATCAACTTCTGGAAGCCAATCGCCATTAAGTAAGTGAACTTGATATCTCACATAACCTTCACTAACGCCAATGGCAATACCTGTAATTGCCTGATCATCATTGGCACCAGCCCAATCATCTCTATCATGAACTTCATCCCACCAACGATTTGTCTTAGCCCTATAGTAAACATCAACATGACCTAAATCATTAGTTCTACCACCTGTAGTTTCATTATTATCCGAACTATCATTGTCAGAACAATCTTCACTTGAATCTTCTGATACTACTTCGCCTGTTAAAGCTTCGACTATAGCATTGGCACAAGCTTCAGCATTCCATCTGTTTGCATCATCTCTGTCATCCACGAAGCAACATTCAATTAAGATAGCAGGGGCTTTTGTGTTTCTAAGAACATAAAGTCCTGGATTGGTTTTAAATCCTCTGTTTCTTATATCAAGTTTTTCTGAAATTGCCTCACAAATCTTCGAACCAATTTCTTCTGTTCCAGTATCATATCCATAAACTTCTGTACCACCACTAGAATCATCACCTTCATAATCACCTCTGCCAGAGTTAAGATGTATAGATATGTCTAAATCAACATTATGTGAATTACACTTACTAACAATTGTTGCTAAACAACCATTCTGCGATGTATTTTCGTCACATGTACAATCATATACAGTATGTCCAAGGTTTTCTAACTTGGCAATTACAGCATTCTTAACAATTCTATCTTCAACAGACTCCTGTAAAATACCAACCGCACCATAAGCACCCTCATCCTGCGGACAGTGACCCGCATGTACATTATATGTAGACATTATATATTCCTCCTATATAAAATAAATAAAAATAAAAGAGGGTAGTACAAACTATCCTCGTAAAAACAAAATATAATTAACTAAGCTGAATATCCTTTATCATTTCAACTTCGTTATCTTTTAAAATTGCTATTGTTTGAGATGCTACACTACTACAATAAAAATTTTTAGAAAAATCATTATATCCGCTTAAGCAACCTGTAGAAATAGCATATCTACCATGATTTTCTGATTCAATTGAAAAGTTGTGGAGATGTCCACTAAAGATTAAGTCATAGAACTGATTATCACTAGATATAATTTTTGAAAGATTATATTTTCCGTTTTTATACCTGTCACCATGAATAAATTTACAAGATAAACCACAAACAGTAATATTTATTTCAGAATCATTATAATTTGTATCTAATATAGAAATACGTTCACAGCCGCTTACATCAACCAAATCTTTAATATGTTCAGTTATAAGCACATTTGCGTTGTCGCCCTCATAATTCTTTTTCTTGTCACCTGACATACGATCATGATTTCCAGCAATACCACCGAATATAACATTACAATCTTCAGCTAAAGCGACTAATAGACTATATATGAGTTTAGTAGCTTTGTGTATTTGCATTGATTGCAGAAATTCACAATTATGTGCTTGTGTTTCTCTCATATATGAATTCTCAATCATATCACCTGTTGATATAACTAAAACCTGACGGATATTATACAATTCAATATATTTTTTACATTCAGAAATATATTTATTTATTCTTTCATTGGCAATTTCCCAATTAAAATTATTACCATTACAATTGTTTATTATATAGCCAATATGCCAATCAGTAATATGACATATCATAGTGTAATCAGATTCTTCTTCAACAGAAGAGTACATATATGTAGGAATTTCCATTGAGAAATTATTATCTTTCATATACTGCTTTAATTCGTCTGCAACTGTAATACAAGGAACTAAATCTCTTTTTAATTTATTGAGTTTCAATCTATCATTATGTATTTGCTGTTTAACAATATATTGTTCACCTAATACTTCTTTAGCATCATCAAGAGTAGTACTTTTTTCTGTTATGTTTTTAGCTTTTAAATATTCTCTAACAAAATAGTTACCAAATATGGTCTGACTAGCCTTTCTGACGCTATCATAATGACATTTTATATCATATTTATCTACAATTTCTTTCCAATCTATATCTGACATTCCAGACATTTTATTAGAAATTTCTTGTAAAACCTGTTCATAAGTTGATGGGGTTAGCCCATATTTTTTTAATTCTTCTTCGAAATTATAAATATAGTTCACCTACTCTCTATTCTTCATTAGATTCAGTAGGCTCATCGAGTTCACTTTCCTCTTTTACCTTCACATTTATTTCAACACTGCCACCGTTAAATACTGATAGAAGAGTAGCAAGTTTCTTTTCTCCACCATCTACTTCAACAGTCATATTATCTGTGTCAATGATACCTGCAATCTTCATAGAAGTCTGCTTGGTTTCCTTAAAAACAAAATTTGCCATAATCCTTTAAATCCTCCATAAAATTAAAAATTCCCACCAGAACGCTTTCTGCCAGGATTGTAATACATTTGTTTACTTTTATTCTGCTTTACTTTAATATACTCACGAATCTTCCTAATATAATTTTCATCATAGCTTAATCTAGCATGTGATTCTAAATAATAACATCCACAACGAGTAGGAATTTTATTTGATAATACATTATTTATGAGCCTATATGATGGATTAAGATTCGAGAGATGGGTATGCTTTTCTGTATCTTCTTGTCTACAGATACGATAGCCATTTTCAGTCTTGTCAATATAAAAACCTTTATATTCAATTCGATTTTTCATAGGCAGAACCTACTTAACGTATTTATCTTCAATGTAACGCTTTCCACCACAAGTTTTATAATACCCAATATGTTCGCCTCTGCAATCTACATATCCTCGTCTTGTGTTCCTAATTACACCTTCAGATAATAATTTTTCAATTTCATTTTTTGAAATGTACTTAATAATTTTCACTTCTTTCTTGATTTATTTCCTACATAAGCAGGATAGTAGTTGGAAATGTAGGATTTGAACCCACGACCTCCTGAACCCAAATCAGGCGTTCTAACCAAACTGAACTAATTCCCAAAATAAAAAACCCCATACCGAAGTATGAGATTCTTACCTAATATGAGCTGAGATATTTGACTCAATACACTACCATCTATTGCGGTTGGACACAATTTATCACACTGTCGATTAGACAGTAAGTAGCAACAACACCGATTTTGACATAATCGGCAAACTCTTACCACAAAGCGTTATAGATTTTCTTTTTACACATTCTTCCTTGCGAGATTCATAGGTTGCAGCCTATTAGAGTTGCATATACTTGTACTTTCTCACATAACACCTTGCGAGTGTTACATGTCACCATGCTTATTTTAGAATTTAATATTCTCTGATCCGAAACCGACCAGTCCTATAAAAATAGGATAACTCCCACAACAGGATTCGAACCTGTAACTTACGGATTAACAGTCCGTTGCTCTACCATTGAACTATATGGGAAGAGTATCAGTGGCTACGTTATTATTGTAATAATGCAACCACCAATATAAGAAAGAGAAGTTATATAAAAATAAAAATTTGAAAGAAGCCTATATTATTATCATGCCCTATAAGATGGGGCTATAAAGAAAAGCTGATTTCATTCTAAATTATTATGTAATTCTTTTACAGAATCCTTAAAATTTCTGCTAAAGTCAGCAGATAAAAATAACATATCGTGATTATTTATATAACCTTTTAAATTAGACTGAGCTTGCTCAAATGGTATAAATCTTGAAGTTACCTTTAGTCCTGGAAATAATTTTATTTCTACATAATTATTCCTATCACCAAACTTATCCTTTACCACACTACCCAACGAATTCAAAATAAGCGTAACGTCACGTATAGAGCAACCAGTTTCTTCACAAATGTTATTTATTATATCTTTTTGATTATAATATTTTTTTTCTTCTTGTATTGCAATTCCTCCTTTGCTATAATAGCAGACATAGAATTTTACAATAGAGTAGGGCAGTAATTAAAAAATAATAGATAGAAAACTACCCTCTCCTATGTAAAATAAAAATATGCAGTACAGCTAGAGCCGTAATTAGCTGTCGATTTCGCATTTTGCCTGTTTTTTTGTAATTTTGAAGCCAATATCAAACAATTTAACATCAGCACCATTTTCTTCTAATTGGGAAATTTCATGTTTCGACTGGATAATAGCTTTATTGAAACTATCATTGCCACAGAGATACATAATTTCTAATAAAAGATTTTTGATTTGAGAATTCTCTTTATCTTCAAGAGAAGAGAGCAGACGATATAATGTAGAAAATCCAATTGTTTCATCTTCAATGTCGGAAATAAGGTCTTCTCTTAATTTATTCGCTTTTTCATTTTTATCTTCTTTTGTATCTGAGTCAGAAGCGTAAATATTTTTTCTTTCATTTATATATCTTTTTAAAATACTATAAATTTTATTTATTTGTTTTTGATTTACACGATTTGTTCTAAATAAAGAGTTATCTAATATAGATACAAATGGTAGCCAATCCTTTTTATATGGATTCTTAATTTTGAATCCATTAATAATGGTCTGTAAATAGTCCATTGAAGTGTGACATTTACAATAATGTTTCTTATCAGGATTGTAATATCCTTTTTGTTTAGAGATATGAGAGAAGAAGTGTGGCATACGTTTCTTACCTCTTACTAATTCGCCTTCTTCATTCTCTTCATACTCACGCAAAAGTTCATCATACTTTTCACGTAGTTTATCTAACTCTTTACCGTTGTTGATAATAAATTCTTTCTTTGCCTTATCAATTTCAATTCCAGACATTACATCTAATTGACATATATCATAATATAACTCCTTAATATCATTATAAGTAGCACCATGATACATCTTATCCCAAAGTAAAGAATTTAATTCCTGAGATAGATTAACAATCTCACCGATTTTATTTACAGATGTTTTAATGTCAAGATCTGCTTGCTGTTCTGGTGTATAATATCTTTTTTTCTTTGTAGAATCAACATTCGCAGTTGGTGTTTTAAACAACTGATAATTTCTTTTAGCTGCACGAATGAGCTTTTCATTATCTGTCAACATTACTGTATCACTATCGAAGTCAGCACCCGATAACCTCTGCAATACATTTTCTCCAATAGAATTAATACACACAATCTCATTTGTAAGATTAAGATAACAATCTATCAATTTATTCTCCGTATTATATGGAAGCCAAATGTTTCCGATTGTAACATGAGGTGAACGACTGGCAAGAAGAGTTTTATTATATTCAAAGCGTGTACTATGTATATTACCAATTCCAATTTGACTTTTTCCTTCAAACTTACCAATTGATTGCTGTAACATCTCTATTGGATTACCAAGAAGAGTAGAGTAGTTACCATTTACATAGATATGCCCATTTTTGAGATTTTTGTAATATGATGCCAATAAATCATGTAAAAAGTCTTGATAATATTTAGTTTTAGTAAAATTATCATTTACACACATTAAATTATAAACCACATCATTCTTGCTACTCATAGGTTTATCCATAGGTGACATTTCATCAATATCAGGATATTTAATGTAATAACGTACAACTTCTGGTCTATCTCTAAGCATTTGTGCAAAGTCAAGCGATTCCTGCAAAAATTCTCTTACTTCATCTTTGGACATCTGAAGGGTATTGAGCAACTGATAATGAGTCTGTACTAAGCGACCTCTAAAGAAATGAGTTTTCTTATCATGCTTTACAACACCAAAATCAGGATATAAGTGGTTAAGCCATTCATCCCATGTACTAAATTTCAAATATTTAATACTGTTAGGTGTGGTAATTAACTTTACATCTTCAATTCGTGTAGCTCTTGTTTTACCATTAAGCTGAGACACATCCGTTATATTATTATCTTTGAACCATTGTTGGATATTACAGTTGAAACAACAAGATTTGAACATTAGATTTCTAAGTAGAAGCATACCATATTCTGAATAATCACCAAATAGAGATATATCCATAAGAGACTGACCATCCCAAATTGTATTTGTAATTTCACAATTCTTTTCAGTAGTTTTAAGCCATCCGTCTTCATCATGAGTCTCGATTACGTCCTCATTAAACACGCTGTCATAATCATCAATTAAAAGAATATTTTCTGGTTTAATTGGAATGGTATCAATAATGCTACTAGATGGGAGAGCAATATATCCCTCATATGCAGCTAAATCAATCGGATCTCCTTGGTTATATTTAAGACCACCTGAACTGAATTTTATAATCGGTTCATATAAATCTTCTCTGATAAAAAGACATTTACCAACTCTTGCAGAGCCAGTAGAACGTTTCATACGACAATATTTAATACCATTACATATAAATCCATCTTTATACAACTCAGTTCTAAGTTCTGCATTTGTCTTTATAGTCTTCGGTTCACCTTTTTTATGGTATTGAGTTTGAATCTCTTTAATAACAGTTTTATCCTTTTTATCATAGATATTTACCTGCTTTTTAACAAATGGCTTTGGTATATCAGTTGGGTTTTCAATTTTTTCATTCGTCTTAATTCCAACAATTTCACCTTCGCTATTTTTAGCAATACCATCTTTAAAAGACAGATTTCTATAATCATATCCAAGCCTGACAAAAGTATTTTTGTTCATCTGATTCCATTCTTTTACAGAATACTTAAACGTGAGATTAATTACATTTACAGAATAATCATGTTTTTTAATTCTAAATGAAAAATCATGTTTTCTGAATTTTCTATAATAAATATCCTTTAACTCTATAAGGTCTAAGCTATAATCAAGTGTATTGATAAATTTTCGTAAATTATACTGTCCATCTTTGAGCTTTAAATTATATCCTTCTGGATTTTCCTCAATGTAATGTGCTGATAAATAAATATCTTTTGCATCAATAGAGGGAATATATATATTATTGTTTGTCATCAGCATTTTTCTCCTTTAATTCCATTATCCTTAAATGATTATCACCAATCTTTCCTTGAACTAATAACTTATTCATTGCCTTTACAATGCTATTAGTTATTTCAATTTCAGAAATGCTATTCAATAAATTAATATTAAATGTAAGGTGTTCAAACCAATGATTAAGAAGAGATATTTTAATATTTAAATATGTATTTCCCTCATTAGAGTAAACATCATAAATAATTTTCCATGACGATTTTTTACTACTATGTATCTGTTTTATCATATTGTCTATACATGGAGATAAATATTCACTTATATACTTTTCGTTTTTGTGTTCTTTTTCTTTTTTCTTCTTGATTTCCTCTCTGAGCGGTATTGTATGTTCATTATAATATTTTTCCATTATTGGATGAAAAAAATTAAATACGTCTGTGTCTGTAATAAACTCATCTACAAGTAAGTGAGAACGATTTTCCCAATAAACAGCATCTTTAAAAATTATATGGTTATATTTTCTGAATAAGTATGTATCTTCTTTTTTATTGCTACTACTATAACCAAATTCTTTGTTAAGATTTTTGATGGTTAGTCCAATATGTTTTAATCGTGCATTATCATAATCATCTAAATCTATATAATTCTTCTCAAGAATATATCTTAACGATGAGTGTTTTCCATTCATTTTTTTACAAATAAATCTTTGATCTTCAGGTTCTAATAATTGAAAGGCATCAATTAAATCTGCTTGTACTGATTTATTAGTATAATATTCTTGAAGCTTTGTCCAGAACCAATCTAATCGTTCCCACTGAATTTTATACTCAATTAAGTCCGTTCTTTTCCAATAAGTTTTTCTTAAAGTAATCAAATCATCATAATCTTGTCTAACATAATGTTTTATAAAACATTCACCAGTAGAAGATGAGTAGATAAGTTTAAATTTAGGGATGTCATCTGTCGTTACTTTAAGAAGTTCCTCATTCACATCTAACTCTAAAACATCACAACCAAGCTCATCCCATTTTTCAATATAATCATTTGTTTTCTTGTTTGTATTAGCAATTTCGACATAAAATTCCTGCCCATTTATAGTTTCTATAAAAATATCAGGACGATAATCTCCAAATTTGGTGTGAAAAGTCTTTTCAATACATGAGTTAGCAACCTCGTATATAGTTTGTCCAACTTTAAATTTACTATTTTTATCAAGCAGCCAAGTTTTATAAGCAAAATGAATCCTACTTTCTTGTGAACACATTCCATCAATATGATGAAAACATCTTTGTTTTTTGTATGTTTTATCTGGATTTTGTCCATTCCAAAGTTTGACTCTTCCTAAACAAATAGGACAATAAAGTACATCATTGCCACTTACATTGTAAACATTCTTCCAATCAGCATATTCACTTTTAGAATCCAATGCGTACATTAACTCTGGTTCATAATTGACCATATAAAAATCCTCCTTTTATCTTTATTATTTCCCACCATTATATTCTCCAAATGAAATTTCTATTTACTTACACATTATTGAAAATAAACAGGTACTTTTCCAACGCTAAATCTTTTCATAATTAGATAACTTATATACCCATCAACTAATTCAAAATTCCTGTCAATGATAATAGGACTAAGCTCACCATACTTAATAAAATTATTAAGTTTTCTTCTATACTTAAAATAACTAGGTGGAGTAGCAAGAAATATATTCTTAATCTTTATTTCACTAATAGGAATCCAATATTCAATACTTGTTTTATAATCAATATCAAAAAATATTCTTAATTTATTAACTATCATAATATCCTTCCTTTCCCATTTCGTTAAAATCATAACCTAACCAATTAACTAAAAAATCATAGCTAAATATACAATCTCGATGAAGATATTCACCTTCAGAATTAACTATAAATTCATCTCCATTAAATATTCCCTCTTTACAGTAACAACATATGTAATTACTTTTCCTATCTTCGTGTAATGGACATCTTTCAGCATGTCCAGAATCTCTTCTGCAATATTCACAAGCCATTTTCATACCTCACATTTTATTTTCTCATAGCAAAATCCATAATCTGTAGTGTAATAGATATGCTTAATTCCTAAATCTTTAATAGCTGCCATACAACTAGAGCAAGGACGACACATGCCAAACTCTTTATCAAATCTTGTTCTGAAAATATACAATTTTACTTTGGAAAAATTTATATTCAGATGACGAATAGAATTAAGACAATTAATTTCGGCATGTAATGTTGGTTTAATGCCGTTCTTATTCCAAGACTTTCTATATCTGTTATAATATTTCTGTATAGGATGTGTTTTAATTGTATTACAACCAATTCCAATAATGTTTCCCTGGTAAACAGCTATACATCCTATATGAATTTTGTTGTAATCTGAGATGATGGCAGCCATTTTAGCTTTTTTGAAATATCTATAATCTGATTTACTTAACATTTCTCTCTAACTCAAACATGGCAGTTCCTCTGTCAATACAATCAAGTTCATATTTGTATCTGTCTATATATCTCTGAACATTTCCTCTTTCATTGAGCATTTCAATATATTTCACTAAATCATTCTTGATTGTTTTTATCTCAGAAGAAAACTCTATTTCAATCTGGTCATCCATAAGATCTAAATGGTCAATATCTGTCTGTTTAATGTAGAAAGTGGCTAAATAAGATTCTTTCTCTTTATTCCATTTTGCTAAAGCAACCACTGTGTAATTATTATGTAAGTCTACGCTAATACCAACATTAGCAATAATTTCGTATCTAAGCATGTACCGCTTCCTCCTTTAAATTCTGTCTTTCTTCACAAGCTCTAAGCTTTTTGTTATAATCTCTAGTTGTACATTCTCTCTTTTTTGTCTCGTCAAACTTAAAATCTGTGGCTATACGACTAGCAATATTAACTCCACAGCCACCGAAATCCGATTCGACTAGCTTGGGATAACATACAAGCTTATTCTTTCTCTTAAGTTCCATTGTTCTTGTCATTACATGTCTTTCTGTTTCCTTTGTCATAAATATTTGTTCTCCTTGTTAAATAAAATTTTTTGTTCATATCATCGCTCCTTTATAGTGTGATACGGTTTATGTGTTACTTTTATATATTCCCTTATTTATTTAAAAATTTGAGAATTGTCTAAAACATTCTCCCTTATCTTTGTATACATAGGTTAAATAGCCCTTATTTTGTAATTCTGTAACACGGTTTCTAAATTCTTCAACATTTATAATTCCATATTTATTCTGAGAATGGAATTGATAAAAATGCTCCATATTTATTTTTTCTCCAAGCTGTAAATAATATTTTTGTGGTTCTTTCCAATATTCTTCAACTGGAATATATTTTGGACTTATAAATATTTGCTCAACATCAAATATTTCTGTATCAACTCGATTTATTGAATATTTAGGGGATCGTTTTGGAAGTGTAAAAGATGGTTTATCTAAACAACGACAATCAGAGTTATATTTTGGATCATATTGTGCAATATAATATAATTCATATATATTTGTATCAGCTTGTGTTTTCATTGGATATAATTCAATTTTTGAAAAGTCACCATTTGTTCTTTCTCTTGCAGACTCACAAGCACGATCAAGAAGATGAAGATTGCTTTTACCAATATAAACTAGCTGATCATTATTATCATATATGAAATAACATCCAAAATTTTCTTCTTTAGGAATTATTGGTTTGTCATAAAATGTAATATTCCATTTTGCCATTTTATGATTACCTTCTAATATCTTAAAATAATGTGGGTAATAAATATCATTTTGTTTAGGTTTTTGATGTAAATAATATGAATCATATGATATATTCAATCCAAATGATTCAAATACCTCATCAAAAGAGATAATTGATGGATTATTTGTAAATTTTGCAATATTTTCATTACCCTTATTAGAAATAGAAGATAAATCTTGATATTTTCCATTTTGAGATAATGTAATCCAGTTATAATACTCGCTTGATAAATCAAGGATATTTTTTGTATCTTTTGGAAGATTCTCTATATATGTGAATATTTTTGATAAGTCTTTAATACTATCAATATAATCTTCAGAAATATCAATCTCATTATTCTTAAATATTTTTAATAGATAATTAACTAAATGCCTTCCACTTGTAAAATGCATTTTATTCTCCTTTTACTTTTGTTAAATATTTTATTTTGCCAGGAACATCCTCTTTGTTATATATTCTCTTCCCATATATTCTTTCCAACTCAATTAAAACAGTCTTACCTTCTAATTCATTTGGATTAAGAGCATATACATTTCGTGTAGGAACAAATACGCCTTCTTCTTTTTTATTCTCCACAAACATATCTCTTCTTATATAAATTAATTTATTGGATTCTAAAATAGATAATCCACTTTCGACAGTTGGAATAGAAGTATCTAATCCTTTTGCTATTTGTGATTTTGATGGAAATGAGATTTTAGCAGGTGTAATATCTCCTTGATAATCCATGATGTATTGTTTTATAAAAATATAAATACCTAATAAGATAGATTTGTTGATTTTAGATGAGATAGAACATATATTTTCATATTCAGAAATAGTAATCTGTACAAAATTATCTTCTGTAAAAAAAATATTATTTTCGTAAGATAATTGAATATGAAATAAATCATTTGGTTTAACTACAAATATATCTCTGTCACATTTACCATATCCTTTATTTATAATTTCAGTTTTTATGATTTCTCTAAAATCAGAGTAGATGGATTTATTATTTGTATTTGTGGAATAGCCAAACTCCTGTAATAAATCATTAAGTGTGAGAGTAACTTGTCCAAAAGTTTGAACGTGTTTTCTTAGATATAATATAATTAGATAGTATTTTAATCCTGAAATACCCTTATGATCTTTAATTTCTTTTTTAGAAAATCCAACAGAAGTTATCTGTTTGTCTTTTTCAGACAAGTAAATATAATTGTCGATTTTAATCACTCCTTTTTAATAAAAATTCTTTGGGAAAATTTTCACACAAACTTAATAAGTAATGTTAAATCTTTGGGAAAATTTTCCCAAAGGGGTACTTAAGTTTGTGTGAAAATTTTCCCAAAAAGTAGGTATATAGTATAAAAGCATAATTAATTATATAAAAAGCATAAATATATAAAAAAGTATAATAACTTCGTAAATGGTCTAACGCCCATTTACTCCGTAAAATTTTAATTGATTGTTATTGGTTGATTTAGGTACATGGTGTTTTTGATTAATGCTTTCATTTGGGTACGTATATGATATACCTATAGTTTTATTCTCTTAAATTATTTCTATTAATGTTTTATCTAATTCTTTTAGTATATTTTTATAGTTTTAATTTTATTAAATAATCTTGTTATTAAATTCATTTATTTTCTCCTTCCAAATTAACATACCTCTCTTTAAAAATATCCTCTACAAAAAATACTGGTAATTTGTTATGGTACTTTTCATATAATTCCTCATCAGAAATACGAGAGTAGCATCTGCCTATTGGTGAATTAACTTCTCTGATATAATCTTTTACAATAGATTTATTTTCCTTGAATCGCTCATTTATTTTTCCACAAATAGTACAGTAGGTATATAAACCTGTATTAAGACAAGTCTTTCCTGCAAATATGGATTTGTTTTGAATCAGACATTCTTCATAATGATGTTTGTGCTTTGATTTGCGATTACTCTTGGAGATATTACTTTCTGTTGACTTGAGATATTTTGGGATTTCGTTTTCTTGCATCATACTTAATTCCTTCTTTAATGTATTATTCTCTCTTTGATTGTCTACCTAGAGATGTTCTTTTCTTGCTGACGCTGCGAAAAGACCGCCCTTATCAAAGGGCTACATCTTGTGCTTACGCACATACTATCTTTTTGAACTTGTGTGTAGTTTTCTCATACCCCTATCTGTGGGTTAAAAATGAGTTTTTGAGGGTGATTTTCAATTTTTATGTCTTAGGTGATAACTTATAAGGGTATGAGATAAAAGTGGCTAATTTTTCTATGAGGTGTGATTTTGTCCCTAAATAGATTAAAATGCAATTCTGCCGACTAATTCATCAAATATATTTCTATAAAAGTTACATGATAAGTTATTAAATGTTTCTGTTGTAATATGTTAAATTGCTCATAATGAGTCCTCCTTTAAATTTATTATTTTTTTTGTTTGGCAAGAGTAGTGTGATGATTATTTACAATAGATTTTTCTCTTATATGACTTTGAATTTATGAATTTTTAGTATTGTATGGATATGTTAATTAATAAAGAGAGTTAATATAAAATTCTTTACATGGAATATAAGGAGAAAAATGTATGATTTTGAATCTATTTTAGATTTTTATATGTCAAGTGGCTAGTTGTTAGGGTAGAGAGAAAAATTGAAATTTGAGTTGTGAGAATGGATTTTTGTATAGGTGTGAGAATTGATAATATTATTTATAGTAAATATGATGAATATATATAAATAGTTAATGTAATTTTGGGTGATGTAAAAAATTGACCTTGTATTTTGAACATTTAGGTGGGTAAAAATGATTTTAGGTGTTATTGGTAGAGTAGAATAAAAACGCTGTGTATGGGTGAGATAGAGGGGTTAGATGAGAAATGGGATTTTTTGGTATTGCTATAGTAGGATTTTTTAATGGTTTATATTGGATTTTTGGTTATTTTTGTGAAGTATATAGGTAATTTTTGGTTTTTCTGTACCCCCCGTATTGTAGATGAGAGAGTTGTAATTTGTGTGATTGATTATAATGATAGATTTTAGATTAAAAATGGTTATCGGTAAAAGTATTTATAAATAAGGAAGATTTTAGATTTGTGAGTGGATTTTTGATAAGATGGAAGTTTAATTTTTGGGTCGTGAAGTGGCTGAAAGTGGCTTGGTTAGTGGGGTTGAGCGATATGGGGTACGATAAAGGGTTTGAGATGGGAAATTTGGGATTTTGTTTGATTTTGTTAGGAATTTTGAGGATTGGGGGAGGTTAGATTTTTAAGTTGGTATGTAGATGAATCAGCTATAGGGTTTGCTGCATTTCCAGTCCATCAAGTTGGTTTTAAGTACCCCCAGTCAGTCTAAAACAATGGCTAATAGATATATATTAACCATTATTTTTACTGATACTTTTGAGCAAATCCGATATGGTTTTAAAAGCTATGTCAGATAGTATTGATATTATCTTATAATATAGTTTTAAGCTATGACATATCGTTTATCATAGTTTTTATTTATATCTAACAAAATATAAAAATTATTCAAAAAAACACTTGACATATAAATACAAAGCTATATAATGTAAGTATAAAGTAATACACTTTATATAACATTTATAGTACTTTGAAAATAAATTAAAAATATTTAAAAAAGTACTTGACATATAAAGCGTAAGACTTTATAATGTAAGCATAGTGATTAAATGCTATGTGGTAATGTACAAAAAAGTTTAGTCCACTAAACAAAAATAACAAAGTTTAGCGACTAAACAAAACAATAAAGAATAGGAGGTACTTATTATGAGTACAAAAAACACAACAAACCAGGAAACAAAAAACAATTCAATCATTAATGTAGTAGTAAATGGTATGAAAGCTTCAGAAGGGGTAAAAAATGTACAATCACGGCTTGAGTCTGTTGAAAAGTCTGCTTTTAACATTGCTTTAATTTCTGCTTATTCATGTGGTACTTGTATTCCTAGTTATATTGATAATAAGGGCATAGAACACGGAGAGGCACAACTTGACAAAAAGGACGCTTTTAAACAAGTTGATTTTATCAAACTTGTAGGAAGAAGTAAAGCCACGCTTTCCCGTTGGATAGGTGCAATGAATTTAATCATTGAAAAGGGTTATTTTACCGACTTTGCAAGCGGTTTATATCCGTTTTCTTATGATAAAATTTATGACATTTTTAATCATGAGGATGTTTTTCAGGGGATGTTATTATCAGAATTGATGGAGTTATCAGCTAGTACACTTGAAAAGATGGTTAATGATTTCAAACCATCTAAGGAAGAAGAAAAGACTGAAGAAAAAATTTCTGAAGATAAGACAGCGACAGACAGCGACAGCAAGGAAGAAGAAAAGACTGAAGAAAAAGTTTCTGAAGAAACTGCGGTACTCACATACCAGGGCAAGGATTATACAGTCAATAAGGCTGTATTTGAAAAGTGGCTTGCTGAGAACGCCACACTTGCAAAATAATCAGCACTAACACTAAAACCAGGGCGGTGAAAATCCGCCCTTTTTGTAATGTTATCCGGGTATATTACCCGGTTTTTTAATGCTTTTATAGTTTAGTGACTAAACAAAAAATCAATAATCAAAATTGTTTAGCGACTAAACTATAAAACTATAAAACAATATTAATCAATGCCAGGAGGTACGAAAATATGAAATATTATGATGTGGCAATAATAAATAAAAAATGCAGTTATTTCAGAATAGGAGGTTTTACGTTATGAATATTGAAATTTGCAAAGATAACAACACATATATCTGGGGTTTCCATGTGCCACTTAATGCGTGGTATGGTCAGGATGGCGATAACAGTTGGGATTGGTGGATCTGCACAGTACACGGCAAGCCTGAAAATGATAATACACTTGAACTGCGTAGATTTAATGGTGAGTGTTGGGTAAAAGTGAGTGAGAACTCCGACACCACACAAGCAATCTGTCAGTGGGCTACAGCTCTGCATTTATGGTGGACAAAATGTCAATGGTTCAAAGAAGAAGATAAGCAAAAAAGTTTAGCGACTAAACAACTTATAAGACAAGAAAGACATATAAACAGCTTAAAAAATCTAATGAAGCACGATAGAAAACATAAGTCAGGCGGTTCAGGTATCCGTCTTGATATAGAAAACTTTCGTGCGGATAAGACGTTTACCGATTATGAATGCACGAATAATCATCATCGTTTTCATGATTTTCAAAGAAGCTATGTTTAAGGAGGCAAAAATAACTATGCTTAACACATTAGATATGTATGGAATTTGTCACGAAATATACCGTGACTTAAAAGGCAAAAATGCCTACGCCGAAACTGATGAAAATATTCTGAATTTTATTTTCAGACTATACAACACAACTGAAATTGATTGTGAGGAAATAAAAGCATTATGGATAGAGTGGCTCACAAAAGGCACTTTGTCTATAAATACGCAAATTCAGAATGCAAGAAATAGGAGGTATAACTATGCTTAATATACAAACAACAATTCATTCAGATAAAGATGGCAACTATAAAGCCCAAAATATAATATCTCAACTTATAAAGGCAAATTTAGACATTAAATTGCCTAATAAACCACTAGAGGATATATGTCTTGCAGATTTAAAATGTGAGGAGTTACCATGTACATATTCGCATACAGAAGGTACAATATGGGATAATGAATTGTGTACTTATATCGAACGAAAAATAACATTGTGTTTTGGATAAAATGGAGGTAAATTAATATGACTTATAAACAGACTGCAACTACAATAATACGAGCAACGGAAATCTTCAATGATTTCTTTAAGCGTGATCCAGATATGCACAATACAAATGATGTAATGGAGTTATTATGTATTCAGGCAGATGTAATGTATGCAATGGAAAATATACAAATGCGTAATGAAAAGGCAGACTAACAATCTGCCTTCCGTCTTACGGTGTAAGTCCGTAACCGATGAGCAGAAGCGAAACGGAAATTGAAAGGAGGTTGTTTTTATGGTAACATTGTAGATAGGTACAGTGTGCCTAAAAATAGGAAGGAGGACATAATATGTCCGAAAAAGCAATAGTTCATAAAGTCCCAGAAAATGTCAGAAGGCAAAGTATAGAAACTCTAAAAGTACGTAAAGAATCATTGGAGTATCTGCGTAAGAATGGATATAAGACCATTGACGATATAATTGAAAGGCAAAATGATATCCCAACGGAAATTAGAGGGAATATCTATGCTTATATTATGTTTGGCATGGAGGGATAAGGCAAATGTTTAGTGGCTAAACTGAAATCTGGTTTAGCTTCTAAACTTGACAATGTAAGCATAAAGATTTATACTGTAAGTGTAAAACTTTGAAGGGAGAGTGATAACAAATGTTTACATTTACAGATAATGAAGCTTTAAAGAAAGAATTAAAATTATTTCAAGTTGCTAATAATTTTGATAATATAACGGAAATATGCAAAAAAATGGAAATTATACCACAAGCATATTACAATACTTTAAAAAAACAAGGCTTATCATTTAATGATATAAAGCGAATCTGTGATGGTATGGATACAGATTTATGTATAGAATTTAAAAAACGAAATTCAGAAAAGGCAAACGAAGAAAAGGCAAAACTTGAAGCTCAAATAGCCGAACTTCAGGCAAAACTAAAACAAATGTGAGGAGGATATTATGACAATAGAAGAAATGCGTAACTCTATGCTCAAAGCAGGAATTTACACAAAGACAGATATAGATAAAATCTGCGAACTTGAAAAGGCATATCAAGAAGAATGCCAGGAGATAGCCGAACAATGCGAAGCTGAAGGCTATCCATCCAACGGAAGTAACTATGAACTCCGTTGCGAAAATGCTCGTAAATATTATGATGAGCAGATTGCAGACATAGACGCAAATTATGATTTTGAAGACTAACTGCGTCAAATATAATAATCAAACCACTAAGCACCCAACCGCAAACCGTAAAGGGTGCTATTTTTGACTTGACAAATACAACAAATTTGATGTATTATAGGTGTATAAACAAAGGAGGAAATAAAAATATGACACGAACCTTTATTGAAACACCAATTTTTACCGCTAAATGGCAAGACTTAGGATTAACTGATAAAAATTTAAAAGACTTACAAGAAATTTTATTAGAAAATCCGAAATTAGGAGATACTATTTCTCATACAGGTGGATTAAGAAAAATCCGTATCCCAATGGAGAATAAAGGAAAAGGGAAACGAAGTGGTGCAAGAGTAATTTATGTAGATGTTGATATAAAAGAAACTATATATTTTGTCAATGTCTACTCAAAAGATGAAAAGGCAGACTTAACGCCTGATGAAAAGAAAGCTCTAAAGGCAGTAGTAAAAATTTTAAAGGAGGAATAATCATGAGCAAATTTTTTGATGATACAATGCAAGGGTTATTAGAAGCTGTTGCAATTGACCAAAAGCAAATTGCAGTTCGAGAAGTAAGTGGTTTACCAGCCACTACTTTTCGTGCAGAGGATATAGAGAACAACTTAATTGATAATGTTGTTAAATTACGGAAAGAGTCTAATATTTCTCAAAAGGAATTAGCCGATTTAACGGAAAGCAAACAGCAAAGTATCTCACGGTTTGAAAAGAAAACACATAGTCCATCATTAGTTTTATTTGTGAAAATTATTGATGCGCTTGGTTATAAAATGGAACTTGTAAAAAAATAATCTCATAAAGTGTCATATTTATATAGCATCTAATGGAAATAAAAATCTGTTAGGTGCTATTTTTATACCCAAAAAGGAGGAAAATGCAAAATGAAACGTAAAATAGCATATATAATCATCACATTAGCACTCATATTGAGTGCTTTTTTAATTGGCAGAAATATGCCTAGCAAATACGATTATCTGAATTTAAACCAGATAACATCAGTAACACAAAACGGAAATAATATAACAATCTACACAGATTCAGATTGCTATGATTTCACAATATCAAAATAAAGAAGGGAGAATATTAATATGTCAGAAAAACACAAACAAGTTCATACTGCCTACTGCGACTATCAGATTGCAAAGGCAAATAAACCTTCACGAGTTTACTCTGTAAAGACAGAAACGAAAGGCAACAAAGGAGTTAAGACAACAGGTTTATCAAAAGCAATGTTAGCGAAACAGTTGTCAATGTTGATTTAGAAGGGAGAATACAACTATGAGTAAAATAAAATATGATGCAATCAGAATTGCAAAGCAATTACTGTATTCAGAAGACACATTGCAAGCAATAGCCAACGCAAAAACGGAGAGTGAAATTTCACGTATTATGCGTGATGCAAGATTAAAGGAGGTATAAGGCAGAATGGAAGCATTTAATTTTAGAATTATCAAGACAGCAAACGGAGCTGAAATAATAGACAGTACTCTATCAACTCCATATAATTCATTAACTCCATTACAGATGATGGATTATATCAATGTGGAAAACAGTCTGTATTTTACAGAAAGAAAGAGAAGATTACAGAAGGCAACCGAACCAACAGTCATTGATAAGGTAAAGAATTTTGCAAGGAGGATAATACATGAAGGGATATTATAACGGATTTGCCTATATGGGATTTGTGCCAAGTATAGGCAAATATCAGCAGTTTGAAAGCGAAAATGCTTACAGAAATTATTTAAAAGAAAGAGGTGAAATATAATGAAGTACATAACCTATGAAGAACCGCTAAAAGGCAAAACATTCACAGAAAAGCAGACGCATGAAGTCTATAGAGACTTAGCAGATAAGACAGAATATCCAGACTTTGAGTGTTGGAAATCAGATATGCTCAAGTCAGGAGTATTTGAAAAGTTTAGCAACTAAACGGTTTGTCAAAAGGCAAGCCGTTATTTTTTACCCAAAATACATATCAAAAATATTAAAAGAAAAGAGGTAGTTAATTATGTGCAAAATTAATGGAAAGAAGTTAAAGGAGATTAGAGAAAGAGAAGGTTTAACATTGCAGGATGTCGCTAAAGGTTGCGGAGTCTCTTACTCAACAATATCAAAGTATGAAAGCGAGATTAATAATCCATCTGATGCAACAGTAGATAAGATATGTCTGCTTTTAAAGATAAACAAAAATGATATTGAAGTTGCTGATGTAGGATACAGCTTTACACAAGGCGTAAGCAGAACAGTAGATTATGCAAGACGTAAAAAAGACTTTGTTCGTTATTCAACACCACGGCAGACAGAGGAATTTGTACAGGCTCATTCAAATGCAGGAGAATCAATGGAAGTTAAAGAAGTAGATTGTGCATTAAAGAACTCTTTTAGTATTGCATCAAAGCGATATATTCTTATTAATCCAACATTTATACATATTCCAAATTGGCAGAGAGATACAGATATGGCAAAGGTGCAGGAAATAGCACAAAATTTTAATGAAGATAAATTTGATCCAGTTAAGGTATATATCAAAAATGGAAAACTGTATGTCGCCGATGGAGCACATAGAATAGTTGCATTTGTAATAAACGGAGAAATAAAAATGCTTATTGAAGTGCTTAATTGCTCAGAATATGAGGCAGTTCTTACATTTTTAGGACAGCAATCAGCAAGAAAGGCAATGACTGTTGCTGATACATATAGAGCAGGTGTAAAGGCAAACATAAGAGAATATATAGATTTTAAGAATTTATTTGAATCTTATAATATTCAGATTGTGACAGATGATGACAAGCTGGAAAATCCAATAGGTAAAGTCGCACCCTCAAGAACATTGTTGAGAATGGTAAGAAATAACACAGATATATTGGAACTTACAATCAAGACAATTAAAGCACTTAATTGGACAGGAAGTGAAAAGAGTGCATTTACACTTAGGCTGTTCCAGATATTCAAGAAACTGTTTGCAAATTATGAAAAGAATACAGTTATTGAAGGACTTCTTGAAAACTGCAAGGGAGCTTCATATTTTGAAAATAAAATCGCTCCTGTAAAAAGTAATGCTGAAATGTATGATATTTTAGCAAAGGCAATTTGTGAATAAGAGAACATATACATATAAAGCTGCACTATCAGGCTATACGGGTAACAGAAAGGAAGTGAGATTTATGCATAATTTTAGAAAGTCAAAGCGAATGCGTGACTTTGATATAGTTTTACGGAAGAATGGATATACACCGACAAGGTGCAAGGGAAGTCATTTCGTGTATATCAATCGTACAACGCATAGGATAATGCCTGTTAATAAGGATCTGAATGACATGGTAAGGCAGCGATTGATTAAAGAGTATAACTTGGAGGTGTAAAGAAATGAAATGGATTGAGATTTTACGGAAAAATGATTGTGCATTATTACAAAGCGAAAGTGATACACAGTATGCAGTTGTTAGTGGTTATAATCCAACGCAGCCAGAAAATAAACAGTGGGCATATGGAACTTATTTCACTTATTTCCATAATAACTTTAAGAAGATGTTATATCTTCAATCAGCTTATGATTGTTTCATGGAAAAGGTAAATGCGGATTATATTCCACGTTGCAGGTTATCAGAACTTGCAACACTTTTCAAGGACGGTTTAATCTCTGATGATAGAGAAAGTGCAATGGAATACTTTAATGAAGTTTGTGAAATGACAGATAAAGAGAAAGAGTGGTTCGGCATTGAAGAGAATAGTCCATTAGCAAACAGTAAGTTTGAGAATCCTATGTATAACAAGGGATATGACGATGGGTTTTCGGATGCAATGAATGAGAATGAAAGCGAGGACAAAAATTATGGTTAAATTTTGTGACGAATGTATAGATAGTTCGGATTGGATAGAAGAAATAACAGGATATAGACCTGTTGATGATTTAATTACTATTAATGAACTAAATGAGATTGCACAAGACCCAAATAAAAATGGAGGCGATGATGGTCTTGCTAATCATTGGGATTATCCTTTGAGTGAAATCCCAAACCTTGTATGTGACGGCGAAGATGGTACAGAATATGTAATTGTCAGATTTGATGACGGGTGCAATGGATACGAATATAGGGTATGTGAAATATGAGATTCGTTGAAATAAAATAAATGGATATTTCATAGTGAAAGGTAGGTAAAAAAGAATGGATAAATTAAGAGTATGGTGGATTCCACAAGCAGGTGCAACGGAGGGAGCATTTTATGTTCCTGTAAAAACAGTTGAAGAAGGCAAAAAAGTAATGGATATGTTAGCAGCATATGATGCATATCAAAGACAGAATAGAATTAAGCCTGATTATTGTAATTGCGGTGGAGTTCAGAGATGGGATGAGGATTCTCAGGACTGGGAAGATTGGTATATGGAAACAGAAGATGACTACTTTAATGATGTGGATGATTACTGTGAACAGTGTGAAAAGGCAGATGAACTTAAAGAGTTTAGCCATCAAATGTTTGCACAGATTGATTGGAAAAAGATTGAGAAAATGTCGTAATAAATGCGTGTTTTCTTGGATTAGAAAGGTAGGTAAAAAAGATGAACGGAATGCAGATATGGGAAGTAAATGGAATTGATGATTTAGAAGGCACTTGTTTTGCACAGTGTTCTACCAAAGAAAAGGCAGAAAAGGCAATGCAAATTCTTGAAGAAAACGGTTTTGAAGATATGCTTGAGGTTGAACAAAGTAATTTAAGATTAGACCAGTTATTGATTGGAGATAAATTAATTCAACTGTAAAAAATTCGTGTTCTCTTAGAATGGAGGTAAGAGAAATGATTGTAAATGCTTATTTAAAAGTAACTCAAAAACAATGGGAAGACATTAAAGAGAAATATGTAGAACCGAATATGTATCATATTGTAAGCAGTTCAAAGCGAAAGTGCAAGCGTTGTGACGGATGCAGTGCGTACAATCCTTGTACAACTTATGAAGGATATTGTGCAGAAGTAGAAGGATTAGTTGACAGAAATTCTACTTGCGAAAGTTGGCACTAAATATGTGTTTCTTATTGATTGGAGGTAAGAGAAATGAAATATAAAAGACAGTTAAGATGTATAAAGGATTATGAAGAAGATTTAACAGGCGATGATGATTTTGCTACGGTTTGGACGGCTGGTAAAGTATATGGAGCAATTAAGCATCATGACGGAACATATACAGTTGAAACAAATATGGGTACAAAAGGAATTGTAGGTGTTGAATATTCATGTACACCAGATTATTTTGAAGAAGTAAAAGAGTAAAAGAAATTCGCATTTCAATGGAAGATTGGAGGAAACGATAATGAATGAAGAAATGAGTAAAATAAAAAATTACTTTAAAGAATATAGATGGGTTTCATTGGCTAAACAGTGTAAGCAAGAATATATTGTGTATTCTTACTTTTTAAATTATGACGGCACATCCATAGTCAGATTAAATAAGCAACACTTTAAAAATAGAGACTTGGAAGGTGGAAAAAGCAAAATAAGAAAAATAGAAATTCCTATCGAAAAATTCTTTAATGATACAATTTATGACTTATTAGTTCGTGGTTATAAATTAGAAGATTGGAGTTGAAACTAAGATTTCTTTGGAAGGAGTGAAGAGAAATGAGTAGATATACATGTGAAAAGACAAAGGATGAAATCCTTGATATTATTGCGGATGAGTTTGATAAAATAAACAAAGATTATGACAATGCAATGCAGAATGATAATGAAAAACTCAAGGAACGGAATCAGGGTAGATATGTAGCAATGTTTGATTTGTTACATAAGTTAGAGATTTATGAAAAGGAGTGAAGCGAAATGACAAGCATTGAAAAATCAAAAGAAGATGCACGGAACTTAAATGAACTCACGGATCACTTGATTAAGCTGATTGAATCGGATGACAAGCGGTTCTCATTTGAATTTTGTGTAGGCGGTACAATAGAAATTTACGATAAAGAGAAAGAAATCGGGTATGCAGTTCATATTGCACCGATTGAATATGATAAAGATGGGAACGCAACAAATTTATAAAGGAGACGGAATGAATTACTTAGAGTATATTATCTATCATAATTGTGATAAAGGCAGAATCATAGTACGAAACACAAAAAGATTTTTCACAAGTTATGAAGAAGCGAAAGCAAATGCAAAACATTGGATAAAACAGAATTATCCGAATGAAGATATAAACAGTTTTGAAATATATGTTAAATAATCAAAGGCAGTTAGGAGAATAATCTACTAGCTGCCTTATTTTATTACAAGAAAGCGAGGTTGATTTTATGAGTACCTATTATGAATATCAAGATGTAGGCGTAATGATAGCACATAAACTTATGGCAATGGACGGATGGGAAGTGTTCGGATACCATGCAGACCATAGCGACATGATGACAGATTATTACGATCCTGCTTATTGGGGTGGAATTGCTACAAAGAATGGATATACATTAGTTGTAAATTGTAGTAGTGAAGCAAAGCCAGAAGAGATACGCAAATACAATTATGACGGAACACTTCAGAATAGAAGTATTTCAGAAAAGATTGCAAAGCTTGAACAGATGACAATGGAAAGAGGAGCAAGCGAACAGGAAGAAGAATCAGCAAAGAAAATGATTGAGAAGTTACGGAGTAAGGAAAGCGAAGCTTCTGAAAAATATATTGTAACTGGTATCATTCCTGGACATATGGCAAATCCACCTAGGATGAATTGGCATATTGAAAAAGATGGTGTCTATGTAGCAAAGGGAAACGGAATCTTAAAGTTTGCTCATATTGATAGTTATTATAGATATGAAGGCTACATGAAAGATATGCAGAATTTCAGAACCATGAAGCGAGAAGAATATAAAAAATCTTTGATAACAACCTATATGGGTAGATGGAATGATAATGAAGAAAGTGCAGCACGACAGGCAGACAGTCACATTGAATCAATGGAAAAAGATAAAGCACTCATGGATCAGTTCGAAGCATTTATCAACAAGATTGATACTACTTGTGGTGGAATGCTTGGAGAAGGAGATGGAGTCGTATATGAAAAGGTAAAAGTTACTGAATATAAAAAGGAAAACAAAGCTGTAGAAGTTACAGATGGAAGTATTAAAGATGGTCAATGCTTTATTGTAAAGACATCTTTCAATTATGGTCATAACAAAGGATATGTTTATAGAATTCATGAAACAGATTATAACGGAAAGAAAATGTATCATGCTTATAAGCTCAATGGAAAGCTCACAAAAGAATGTACAGGAATGGCTAATCAAGCAAATCATTGGTACATTACAGATAATTTCATAAGATGGTTTGAAAAGGGAAGTCTTGCATGGTGTGAAATTCAAGAAGTTAAAACACCTTATGAGGTTGAAAAGGTTGTAAAGAAGGTTATTAAGTCTGAAACAAATAAGACAGAAGAAAAGGCAACCGAAACTGATGTAGATGTAAACAAATATACTTATGAAGTGACAGAAGATACAGATACACGAACAGGAGAAAGGATATATCTTGCAAAAGTAGTTGAGAAGTTAAGTCGTGAAGAATATATCAAGGTGAATCAGTACATCAAATCTCTTGGAGGTTATTATAGTAAATTCAAACATGCTTTCTTATTCAAAGAAAACCCATGTGAGAAATTAAATACAACCATTAAAGAGACAGGGAATAATACAGTGGATGATACAACAGAACAGACAGAAACACAAATCACATACACTGTAACAGAAGATGTACACACAAAGACAGGCGAAAAGTTATTTGTAGTAAAGCCTGATACAGAGTTGTCAAAGTCAGACTTTGCAGATGTAAAGCGAAAGTTGGCAACATTACAGGGATTTTACAGTAGCTTTAAGAAGGGATTTATATTCAAATATGATCCGACTGAAAAGCTTAGTACAGTATAAAAAAGGTGGTTGAAATATACCACCTTTTATAATGAAAGGAAATGGTAAATATGGTAATTGGAAATTATAAATATGGAATTAGTTATCTTCCAGACAATTGTATAGCTTATAGAGACGGTTATAGATATGGTGCATATAAAGAAAACATCAATAACAAAAATGATATACATATAACAGAATGGTTCAAAACAAAAGATGAGATACAAAAATTCGTAAATCAACATAAAGAATATGGAAAAGAGGTATAGAATATGTTCACAGATAATAAAGATTTCTACCCAACACCACAAAATCTTATAGATAAAATGCTTGATGGATTGGATTGGAAAATGATACATACAGTTCTTGAACCATCAGCAGGTAAGGGAAATATTGTTGAAGCATTAAAGAAAAAGGAAGATTTTAATAACAGATGGTACACAACAATCAAGTTAAATATTGACTGTATAGAGAATGACGTAAACTTACGAGCAGTATTAAAGGAAAAGAATTTCAGAGTTGTACATGATGATTTTTTGACATACGACACAATGAAGGAATATGACTTAATTATTATGAATCCTCCGTTCTCAAATGGATGTAAACATCTGTTAAAAGCATTGGAAATGCAACAGAGAAATGGCGGTGCTGTTATTTGTCTACTTAACGCAGAGACATTAAAAAATGAATGCAACAATGAAAGAATAATGCTGAATAGAATGTTAGAAGAATACAATGCAGACATTCAGTATATTCAGGATGCTTTTATGGATGCAGAGAGAAAAACAAACGTTGAAATTGCATTGATAAAAGTAAAACTTCCAGATGTACAGAGAGATTCTTTTATCTTTGATAGCTTAGAGAAAGCCAAGGAACAGAGAGAATATACATATAACACAGAAAACACGCAGCTTGCAGAAAATGATTTTTTAAAGGCAATAGTCGAACAGTATAAAATGGAAGTTGAAGCAGGCGTGAAACTCATTAAAGAGTATTATGCAATGTCACCACATATCCTATATCAGTTTGGAAAAGACAAGCAGACAGGACAGACAATACAGACTGGCGGTTGCGTGTTAAATCTTAGTATTGGAAAAGATAGTGCATCAGTAAACGGATATATAAGAGAAATTCGTGGTAAATATTGGTCAGCATTATTTGATAATCCGAAGTTCATTGGTCAGCTCACAAATAATTTGCAGAGAGAATACTATAACAAGGTCGAAGAATTAAAAGACTATGAATTTTCGCTGCACAATATATACGAACTGAAAATTGATATGAGCAAGAAAATCATAAAGGGAATTGAAGATACAATTATTTCACTCTTTGAAGAACTGAGTAATAAATATTCCTATTATGATGAATGCAGTAAGAACATTCATTATTTTAATGGATGGAAAACAAATAAAGCATGGATTATAAATAAAAAAGTAATCATTCCATTAAGAGGATGGAGAGATTTGGAATATTCATGGGGTGGATTTAAACCAACCGATCACGATGTAGTAAGCAAATTAAGAGATATTGAAAAGTGCTTCAATTATCTTGATGGCGGCTTGACAGAAGCAGTTGATTTATTCCAGTCACTAGAATTTGCTGAAGAATATGGAGAGTCAAAAGATATTGTATTGAAGTATTTCAATGTAACTTTTTATAAGAAGGGAACTTGCCACATTACATTTACAAATGAAGAGTTATTGAAAAAGTTCAATATATTTGGAGCACAACATAAAGGATGGCTGCCACCTTCATATGGAAAGAAAAAATATTCTGATATGACATTAGAAGAAAAAGCAGTTGTAAATGACTTTGAAGGTGAAGTTGAATACAACAAGGTAATGTGCAACACAAGTTATTATCTGGCAGACACAAACAGTATGTTGATGTTGGATATGGCAGAATAGGAGGTCATAATGGAAATTCACAAAACTACAGATTATTTTAACATTACGAAAGAAGAAGCAGGTAAGATTCGTAACGGACATGGTACACGAGAAGAAGCAGAAGTGTTAGATTCTGGGCTTGAGCATTATTTCTTTGAAACTTTAGAAGGTCTTACGAAGGAATATAATTCTAAAGAACGTAAGGAATATATCAAGAAAAAGGGTTATGACGTAATCTTGTTTGAATTTGTAGCAGACAATAGTAATCATAATAAATATTGCATGGTCTTTAGATAGGAGCGTGATTATATGGCATATTACAGTAGTCCACGAAAGTATGAAAACGCAACAGGTAAAAGATTTACAACAAATTGTAGTTGTATTCATGTAACAGGTAGTGTTAGAGGTATGGTAAAGTTAGGATTTTGGAGTAAATATAGCGACAAGGTAAGACATGGAAACTGGATTTATCAGCAACCATAGAAAGGATGATTATATGGCACAACAAATATATTACTTGCATAGCTGCAATGAATGGAAAGAATATTCTAGTATGAGTCTTTTATTCATTGGCACATCACAACAGAAGTTAAAGATGAAAATCTCGAAAGAGATTGAAGAAGGCAATATGGAACATTATGATGGCGACTTATCTCAAAAAGAGCAAGCTAAAAAGTTTCGCAAAGACTGGAAAACTGAAACAAGAGCTACAATTAATTCAAGATTAACATATGGAGATTTTGATTATACATATAATAATGAAGAAATGTAATCAAAGGAAATTGTAATTTCCAAAGGAGTGTGATTGATGTGAAAATAATAAAATGCTATGAAGATTATGCAAAGTTACGAAAAAAGTTAAAGTCAAAACAATATGATTTAATGAATGATAGTATCGGTCAATACAATACAGATGGATACAGCGTAGATGTTACATTAAGAGATTATGATGGAAACTGGTGTATTGATTATGATGTGTACAAGCCAAATGGAAATCCAAACTATCTTGACGGTGGCAAGGTATGTAATGTATCTAAAATGCCATTGACCGACAAAGGATTTTGGAAACTGATAAAAAAGAAATTTGAAAAGCATATAAAATAAGAAAGGTTAGGTAAATATTATGAAAGTAAACGAAATTAGAAAAACAGAAACAATCGAGAAACTTGTAAGAACAGAGTACATTGCAGAGGATGGAACTATATTTAGAAGCGAAGAAGAGTGTAAGAAATATGAGGAATCAGCACTATTTGCAATTAGTAAAGAGTTGAAGAAGCTTGATAATGAGAAAAATGGAGCTTCTGAATATGATATTTATAATGAATGTTCTGATGAATGTCTGGTAGAGATTTTCAATGCAGAAACAGAAAGAGATATTGAGAATATCAGAAGATATGTATATCTCAAAGCACTTTCAAATAGTTCATATGCAAATAAAGCAGACGTTGACTTACCTAATATCACACCAGGGCATGAAGTAATTATTCATTGGAACTATGACGAGGATAGTTGTTGGACTATTGGAAATGGAAGTATTGATGCTTTCTGTGACTATATTAGAGATAATCTAAGGAGTTTAATTACCCCAAAGGAGGAAAATGCAGATGCTTAATATAACATTTAAGTACAGAGATGCAATGAGTAATTGGGAATGGAGAACACAAAGCTGTACAGTATCATCTATTGAAGAATGTAAGCGAATTTACGGACTTGACAATGGCGATGTTGAATACGAGATTTTAGAAGTCAAAGAGGCATAATACAGAGAATAATAAGGCAGACGCAAACATATGTGTCTGTCTTATTTTATTGGAAGGAGAATGTAAAATGATTATATTGCAAAGAGATTCACGGTATGAGATGGGTGATCCTGATTGTGTGTTTAAAGTAAAATCAGGTGACTTAATTACACCAATAAAGCGAATTGGATATAAAACTACATTTGATGATTGGGAAGATTACGGAGAAATCACGGATGAAGATATAAAAGATTTATATATTTTCTGTTGTCCTAACGATGAAATTCAAACAGAAGTTTATATTTCAATTTGTTCAAATTGGGATTTAATTTTTGTTGGCAGATATAAAGGTATTTTCTTTGATAATACAGAGGCTATTACAGCAAAAATTAATGCATGGATTAACAACAATATGGAGGTGTGACTATGAATACATTAGAAGATATTTTAGTAGCATTAGGAAGTAAAAAACCATTCTTAGACAAGATAATAATTGATGAAGATGGTGGAAGGCAGCCATTCACCAAAGGCGGTGCTAAAGCATATGAAAAATTGACAGAAATCTTATATGCGGTTGGAGAACTTACTAATACAGATATGAATAGTATTGTTGAAGAATTAGATAGTATAGCGAATCAGGATATGTAGGAGGTAAGCGAAATGATTGAGTTAAAAGATTTATTGGAAGAAAATGAAACACTTGTAACATTTCATCTTTGCAATGAATATTGGTCACGGAATGCAATCACAGTAAAAGGAAATGATGATATTTCTGGTGCATTAGAAATGACATTACATAGAATACTTGAAGCTGGTGGAACAGAAGATGATGTAAAGCGAATTATGGGTGCTGAAATTCCAACAGAAGATGAACTAAAAGAACTTGAAGAGTTTGATGAATTTAGTTGGATAGATTTAGGTTATGTATTACCTGGTTTAATTGATTTATGGGAAGAAAGCGAGGTTGAGTGATATGAGATTAGCAGTAACATGGGAAATGGCAGGATATGTAGATGTAAAAGCAGATACATTAGAAGAGGCAATGGAAAAGTTCAATAAAGAAAGCGATTATATTAAATTACCAAATGGTGATTATGTAGATGGAAGTTTTCGGTTGTCTACAGATGATGTAGAAGAAATGGAAACTATTATTGATTGGTAAAAAATAGCAATTTCATTTTAAGATTGGAGGATAATAATTATGGCAAAATTTAGAGTTATGTATAAATCAACGGATTATGTATATTTGGATGTTGAGGCTGATTCATTGGAAGAAGCAAAGGAAATTGCAGAAAATACAGACGGTGGAGAATTTATTGAAGATGGAGCTGGTGATTGGGAGTACGACTACACAGAAGATGAAAACGGAAATGTAATTGATTAAGGAGGTCAATTTTATGAACATAAGATTGGAAATGGACAACTGGATTATAAATGACGAATACATTATTACTAATGGTGTAATAGGATATGAAGTTTATAAAAGCGGAACAGAAGATACAGAGGCGGAAGAAGTATATTCAAGTGAATCATTTGAGGAGTGCTTGACTTGGGTATGGAATAGCTTGTAGAAAGGATAGTTGGTCTTATGAGATTACATCTATTTTGGCTTGATAAGAATTGGAAGAAACGTGGTAATTGTGCCAACAATTATAACCTCGTTATTGATATGAAAAATAAAACATATAAGGTATATACGAATGCCTTTTATGGATATTATCATCCAGACGACATTGAAGTTAAAAAGAAATCAGATATTGAAGATTATATAGAGTATTTAAAGAGAAATGGATTTATAGAAATGGAGTGCTTAAAATGTTAGATTATACAAAAATTACATTTAATGAGTTAGACAACACAGACAAGCCATTACAGGCATTTTATAATTATGATTTAAAAGAAAATGAAATTAATAGCTTTTTGGAAGAGTACGCAACTGTTGAAGAAGTTCCAAAAGGTGTATCTGTTCAGAAAGTAGAACTATGCTTAACGATTTACGCACAGCATGATTTTAAATTAGAAGCTTGTTGTACAGATACAAATAACGAACAGTATTGGGTTGAAATCAATGAACAGTTTACAAATGCAGATGAATTTATTCAGATGATTCCCGATTATGGAAAGATAAAGTTATAAGAAAGGAAGTATATGATATGAATAGACCATATGGATTTATCGAAGCTGATACAGAATTCAGAAATGTAATTGATTGCTTAAATGCAAAGCAGAGTATTGATTTGTGGTTGCTTGAAAAATACACTGATACATTTGAAAGTGGAGAGAAACATAAAATTAATGTGAGATATGTGCACCAATTATATGAAGGCAGAGAAAACATTATGGATTATGTAGTTGATTATATGAGGTTTGATTACGACAGATTATGTATTGTGATTAAACCTAATAAATGGATGAAAATGGAGTGATGAGATATGAAAACAGTAGATAAATTATATAAACAGATCATGGAATATTGGGAAGCATGTGCATATTGTAATTGCGAAAAAGATTTTGCAATCAATGACTTGTTGGAAAAATATGCTTTAAGTTGTGGAATTGATGAAAGAAAACTTGAAAACAGAATTGATCTTACTATCAGATGTATGACTAATTCGCAAAAGAGAACATTATATAAGAAGATGTTAGAATCAGGAATTAGAGAATGGAGTGATAAAAATGACAGTAAAAGAATTAAATAGAGATCAGTTACACGAACTGAAACAGGCGTATTATTCAGAACTTGTAAATGAAGGAACTTTTGCAGAAGTGATGGGAGTTAATATCAATGAGCCGTCATATGAAATGATTGCAAGTATTGATGAATATGTTAGTGATGAATTTATTTATGAACACTATGATAGATATAGTTTTACAGAAGATGATTTTTTCTGTAGTGCGGAAAGGAGTGCTTAATATGTTGGATATTACAAATTTATATGCTTACAGGATTGAAGAATTGGCTGTTGGGATAGTAAAGGCAAAATCGTATGAGGATGCAAGAGAAAAGGTGAAAGCAGCTTATTTGAAACACAATGATTGCTTTGATTCTGAAAGAGATTTTATTGAGTTAAAGGAAATTGCAGAGGATGATTCATGGTTTAGGGATAATCCTGATGTAGTTGAAGTCGATGAATTAGTGTAGAAATGGAGTGATGATATATGAATTATACTTATTTTGGAAACAGAATTGAAAGAAGCCCATTAGGAAATATGGGGTTACAGTTATTAGAAGCTCAAGAGAAATTAGTATCTCAGGAATATGAAGTTGAGAATCTTAGAATTAAAGCAGCTATGTATAAAGCATATTTCTTTCGTAATTCCATATTAGCAGAAAAATTAGAAAAACAAAGTGAAGAAAACAGAGATGCACTTATTGGAGAATTTGATGGTTTTTCATATGCAAGTTGGAGAGCTAATGCTGTATATAGAACGCTTGAAGATATGTGCTATGAAGGACTATTAACTGAAAAAGAATATAGAGAATGCAAAGTATGAAACAAGAGTTTCCTTCGGAATAAAAAGAATAAGGATGGTGACATAAATGAAATATACATGTTATGATTGGTATGGAAATAAGAAAGTAGACAATATTGATAACTTAAAAGATGCTGTAAGAGAAGCATTAAAGCTAGATTGTGAAGTCCACGATGAAAACGGAGACATTATTTATTCAAAATGGGATGGTTGGAATGGAGATTACCCAGAAATTGAAAAGAGATGGTTTCCTGTAGCTGACATGGAAATGGTCAATAAGGCAAAAAATTTCATTGAAAAGACAGGAATGTTTTATGAATGGTGCAAGTTCCAAAGAGACCAGTTCTCTAAATGGATAGGCAAAGAGTGGTTGCACAGTGACAGATGGAGTGCAGCTTATGATTGGGTAAACGATGGAAGATTTGCAAATGTAGATGTTCCAGAGGATATTGTTAATTGCTTAGTTGAAGAATGGGAAACCAATGCTATACATTTAAAAGTAGGAATTTAAGGAGAATATATATGAAGAACCCAATATATGAATGTTCAAATTGTTATAATGAATTTTCGGAGCAACTATATCCAGTTAATATATCAGATGTTAAATGGATAAATCTTATTTGCAATAAATATCCGAATGGATGTATTCAAATAACTTGTCACGATGCTCAAGAAAACGCTTATTATGCAACGAGACTTCTGAAATGTTATGTGAGTAAAAAAGGTAGATATGCAATTTGGGGTAAACATAGATTTTATGAAGGATATAGCGGCGGTCTTATATTGAGAGGTGTTCCGTATAAGTCTATTGAGACTATAAGAGATGCGGCTAAACCGTATGGAACGATAGTAGAATGAAATGAGGATTTACAAGGAAGTGAGGTAGATAAAATGAAAAGCTATAAACAATTAAAAAATATCCAAGAACAACTTATATCATTATCAGATAGTCTTGAAAATATGTATGGTGCAATGAGGAACGAATGTATGAAAGAAATTGTTGACGATAAACAAAAATATGTCACACAGAAAAATGAAATGTATTCTTTGTATGAAAAACTTGAGAATAATGCATCAATGAGGATGACATGGATTAAAAATAAACTTCCTTGGTATATTACAAAATTTTGTAAAATTTCTAGCACAGAAATGGAACTAAGAAGCACAGACATTTTTATTGGTGTAAATATTGGAAAATCAAAGTCAGCTAATTGTTATATTAAAATTACTCCAAGAGATATTGGGTGGAAATAAGACTTGAAACAATGATTTACTGACAGATTGGAGGAAATATTATGTTGAATATAGTTGTTATCAATTGTGATGGAAAATATGTGGAATATGAATGGGATTCAAAGAAAGCATTTGTACGGGATATGCAAAGTAATAATGAAAATATTCCAATGCTCGATGATCCTTTAGCAGAAGTCAACACACAAGACGATAATTTACAGTTATGGTGGAGAAATACAGATGGAATGACTGTAGACGATTTGTTAGAAGAATGTAAACAGGAATTAAATTAGATTGGAGTGATTAGAATGGATTATAAAATAGGTGATACAGTAAAAATATCTGTTTATGTAACAGAAAAATGGGGCAGATTAGTTACTTGTAAAATCACCAATAAGTATATAAGAAATAATACTACTTATTATTCTTTGCAAGAGATAAATGGAATTTATAGAGTAAGTAACGTAAAAGAAAACCGATTCATACTTGATTAATATGAAACGGAAATCTAACGAATCGGCTATTTAGATAGGAAGTGATAATATGAACGAAACGAAAAAAAAGATATATGGCTTATTGGAAAGTTATTTAGAATACTGTAGGACAAACGGATATACAGAGTTTGAGGTATGGTGTGAAGATAATATTGATACTATTAGTGAAGAGACATTAGTACAAGATATATGTCAGGAAGTGAATCATATAGCTGATAAGTTGTTTGATTTGAACAGATAAGTTAAATTATATTATCAATAATAATGATTTTGTTTATTGTTGTATATACTATATTTAGATAGAAACGATTATTTGCTGGAAAAATTACCATTAAAAGTATATAATAAAAAGGTATTTATGTAAAAATAACCCAAAATATAAATAAGAAGGAGATGTATGAAATGGTACATATAGCAAAAGAATTATTGCAAGAAATCAAATTAATACAGGTAATTAATAGAACATACCGTAAGATGGAATGGGAAATCATCCCAAAGAAAATACCGGATATTAAAATTGATGAATGGGGTTCAGAAATAATTGATATATACGATCGAAATAGCGATGTTGTGAATTTTGAACTTGAGCTTAAAAATATAGATAAAGAAAATGAACACATATTAAGGTGTAATCTTTACTATGATATGGTTGATTATGAAACTAATAATATTTTTGAAGAGAAAAATATTTTACGTTTTAATGTGAATAATCAAGAATTTTGTTGGATTTTTAATCGTATTGATGATAAATGCCTTTGTGAGTATATAAAAAAGCATTATCCAAATGTAGAAATTGATGACGAACTGGATTTTAATGATTATATTGCACAAGAAGAACAGGAAGAAATACACAAGCTATCTTATTTTTACACTATGAAAAAAGTGGCGAATGAAATGATTAAGGCTATTGATAAATTATATAATACAGAAGATAAGACAATTAAGGTATATACAGGAACAAACTTACTGATTAAACGTGACGAAAAAGATGAAAAGAGTGTAACGGATGATGATATTAAGGCAGTAGTAACAGAAGAATTGCAATGGATTAACAATATTAAAATTACGCCATGGTCATAATATATATGATTATAACAGGTATAAGGATGTCTATTAAATAGATATCCTTATTTTTTTGTTGTGCCTTTTAATATAAAAAGTATGATATAATATATAAGAAAGAAGGTTGATGAATATGGCAGGATATAGCGGATTTAGTATGAGCAATAATGCAGTTGCAGCTTATGAAGATGGTGAAAAACCTCTAAGCAGGTGGACAAAAGTAGATATTTTTGATACAATAGAAGAACAGGAAATTGAGTTAAAATGCTCAATGGAAAAATTTAAGAAGTTACCTGTGAAAGTGTTAAAAGAAGTTTGTTTAAGGTATTCTTCGTGGCATCATACAAGCAATCATTATAATCAGACAGATTTTTATTCTTTGGATATAAGCAGAATAGAAAATTTAACAGATGAAAAAATTGATAGATTACTTGCAGATTACAAGGCAGAGAAAAAGAATGAAGAAAAGCCTACTGAAGAGAAATGGAGATGTGCTTTTTTAGAATGGTCTGGAACTAGAAAACATCCAGTTGCAAAAGAAATAGTCGAAGAGGGTATTGTAAAAGGCGATTGGTTCTATCGTAAAAATGGAACTAAAAAGAAAACAACAGCAAATGGGTTTGAATTTATTAAAAAATTGGAGGAATGATAATAATGGCATTTATAAACGAACAAGGAATAAAAATTAGTTTTGAATGTTCAGATTTAATCAAAGAACTTAAAGAAGATATTACTGAATTTGGTGGCGACACAGTTGTTGCTGTTTGGTGTAAGGATAATTCAGGAGTTACATTATATGTAAATTATGATTTTATTAATGAAGAACAGCCAATAACTGAAAAAGAAGTAGACAAAGATGAATACATACAAAAAATGACAATGAGTGCATTATTAATATTACTAGAAAAACAAAATGAAATTTTGTAATTAAGAATAAAATATAATATTAATTAAATTGAGACGGATAATTATATATTATCTGTCTTTTTTATTGGATTGGAGTGATATTATGAGAAGAGAATTTAAAGTAAATAAAACAAAATGTGCGATAGTAAATCGTAATACTGGCAATCTGGAAATTAACAAATATAATCAAAAATATGAAGTTAGGTGTTTTTCACAAAAATATAATGGTTGGATTAGGTTGTGTAGTTGTGCAACTATCTCTGAAGGAAGAGAAAAGGCTGTACAAATATTATCATTGGCGATATAATATGTATATAATTATTTTTGGAGGTACAATATGACAAAATTGGGGTTATTAGAAGCGTTTCAATATGCTGTCGAAACAGTAAATGTTACAAAATTTGAAGAAGCTTTAATAATATTTTCTGTTGAGTATGGTGTTCAGATACCAAGGGAGGCGGCAGAGTTAATTAAAGCTCAAGATGATAATTTGTCAAAAGAAAAATTAAAGGAAATTATGCTAAAGATACAAATGCCTATCTATAATTATATTAAGACAAATGGCAATGTTAATGAATTAAAGTAACAAATAGAATAATAGAGAATATAGTAAGAGACTTGTAAAAGCAAGTCTCTTATTTTTATGGAAAGAACGGTGATTACTATGTTTGATTACAAAGAATTTAAGAAGGAAATGTGCAAAAGAGGACATGAAGTACATAAACATGGAGATTATATAATTATTGAACCCAATAATAATTTTGAAGGATATAATAAAGGATTTTTATATGCATCGGATGTCATTAAAGGATTTGAGCATGAATTAAGACTTATTTATATGCATCATTTTAACACTTGGATATATAGTGCAAGATTTAAAATTGTATGATAGAATTAGAGAATAGTAACAATGAGACGTGAATAGTTAAATAGGAGGTTTTAATTTATGGGTACAGTTATGAGTATAATATTTTTAATATTGATGTTTGCATTTTGGAGAAGTGGTAAGGAAGAAGAGGCAAGAAAAAGAAGAGATATGTATAACAATCTCAATAAAAAGTCTGTAGATGAAATGGAAAAATGGAGAAGATAATATAAGAAAGGTGGTTGATGAATATGTTCGGAGGACTATTAGCATTCTTAGGAATCTACGCAGGAAGTGCTGCAAAGGCAGCGTATGACAATTATGATATGAAGAAGACAACTCGTACAGTTGATAAAGATGGAAATGTACATTATATGGACAGACTTTGCAATGATTACATTAATGGTGAGAGAGTAAAGAGAGTTGAAACAACTGATAAAAATGGAGTTAAATTATATTCTACAGTTGGTGTAAATAGTAGCAAAGTATATGACACTTCATATGGAAGAGGTACACAACAGTTATTTGAAATGAGTGAACGTGAAAAGCAGGATGCAATCGAAAGAGGTAAATTAGCTTATATGCAGTACAACCCTTATTTTGGCAGACAAGTTACAACGGAAATTGCCACTGGTAGAACAATTACTTGTCTATTTTCTGGTAAAGATCCAGAAACAGGGAAAATGGTTTATAAGAAATGGTACTTCCGTCCAGAATGCCAGGATAAATACGATTGGAGAAATACTGCCAAGGGAGATTATGGCATTGATATTACAGAAGATGAATACAATAAATTAAAGACTGTATTAAGTAGTTATAGTACTATTCCTAGTGATGGACAAGTGTTAAATAAATTGTGGGGATATACTTGTTTTCATTAGTTAGGAGGTCATAAAATGAATAAGCAGAGAAGAGAAAAGATAAGACAACTCAAAACTCAAATTGATTTGATTAAAACCGATTTGAAGAAAGCTTCAAGTGAGTTATCTTCTATATTAAATGAAGAACAGGAAGCATTTGATAATATGACCGAAGGATTGCAGAGCAGCTATAGAGGGATGTGTTCTGAAGATGCAATTGATAGTATGGAAGAAGCGAATGAGAAATTGGACGAAGCGATTGAGTTGTTAGGTGATATTGTATAGAATGAAAGGCATAATGAATCCAAGTTTTTATGTGGAATGGAAAGGAGAATGATTTAATGGAATTTGCAAAATATTATAATGCAAGTAATCTCGTAGAAGAGATGCAGGAAGCAGAAGAAATTGACTGCTACCCAACAGACAATGATAAATTTGAAGGTGTATATGTTTGTATGGACACAAACAACTTTTGGATTAGTAGAATTAACAAAGGATATAATGAAGAATATGAAAGAGAAGATGGAAAATATCTTGTAGAACGTAACAAGATCAGTATCTATAATGTCATGGATAAACTTCATGAACTATATTCTAAGAAATTACCTGACTTTAAGGAAAATGATTTACAATTTGAAATGAAAAATAAATGCCATAATTATTTAAAGAGATTTAAAGCAAAAGATATATGTAAAGCAGTTATCCTTTTAGACGATTATGACGGATTATCAAATTGGGATTGTTACGAAACGGATTCGCTAGAAAAGGCTATTGAAATTATTGATGGTGGATATGGAATTTTGTCATTAGTAGCCTAAGAAATCTAAGCTTACTTTAAAAGGAGAATATAATAATGACAAAAATTAGGGATACTTTTGGAATGGAACATGAGGCAAAGTTAATAAGCAATCCAAATTCTCCATATTTAGAATATGAATACAAGGTTATTCAAAGGATGTATAATCCAAATTACGGAGATAACAGAAAATGTATTTGTGGACATTCTTATTATAGACATTTTGATTCATATGAGAATATGGAAGCTTGTGGCTGTAAATATTGTGGCTGTTCAGAATTTGTGGAAGATACTACAGAAATTAAAAACAAAAATCTTCCTCGTCATTGTAAATTATGTGGGGCTTATATTGAAAAAGATAATCTTAGTGTATGCGACAAGTGTGCATTAGAATATCAGATATAAAAGCCAAGAAAAATCAAGTTTCAAAGAAAAGGAGAGCAATATGAATATAGAGGATAGATTAAGACAAGAGCATGATCAATGGTATATTGATATTACAGACATTGCGATTGAAATGTTCGGTGATATTGTTGATAAGGTAGAAATTACTGATTTTTATGATTATACAAAAGAAGAAGCAATTGAAGGCGCAAAAGCTCTTATTGAAAAATGGGAAATAAATTCAAAAGATTCTGGGATTACCTTTGATGGAGAAAACATGCTTGTTTCTTTTAAAAATGGAAAGAAAATTGAAATTTGGAACTCTGAATGGGGTGGAATTAAATTTCCAGAAGACAATGAATTTTAATTTTACTATGAAAGGAAAACTATGGGATATTCGGGAACAATTAAAAATGTTATTACTAACATAACTACTCAAAATGATATATATGTAAATATAACCAGTACAACTAGAATGCATATATATAAAGAAGATCTTGATAAAACATGGTATATAGTTGCTTGCGAAGTTTTAAAAAATAAAAGATATATAGAAGAATCAAATATGTCGGCTTGCAACATAGAAGATTTAAAAAGAATTGTTGGAATTAGCTATATACATTGTAATGAAATTTAACTTTCGAGGTGGTATATCATAAAAGAACACAAAAAACAATGGATATTAAATTATATGTCACAACACAAAGATGAGTTTATTGATATTATGTCAGAGAATTTTGTAAACGCATATATAAATGAGTTTAATCCGAAAATAGTAGAATGGCATTTATATGGAACACCAAAAGTTCCTGAAATTGGTAGGCTGCTTGCAGAATTATATAAAGAAAATAAGATAAGCAGATACAGACAATACTGTAAAATTTGGCAAGACGGTTATTCAAAATGGTTTTATGTTTACTTTAGAAGATAATAAATTAACTTTTCTTTTGATGATTGGAGGTAGAAAAATGGAAAATAAAAATTTAGATAGCTATGGATATTTATTAAATTGCCCAGATGAAATGCTTGGTAATGTGAATAAAACAATGAATGATAAGCGAGCCATTATAAATTGGAATAATTTTAATGTTGGTGATGCTTTTTACACAGAAAATATTTACAGATGTGTAATGGTAGATCACGTAATAAAAAGAATTATGTTTGTAACTGAAGAGGAATATAAAAATGAGTTTGAATTAAAATATAATAACAATAAATATAAAAAACCAAATATGAGAGAAAAGATAAAAGAATATATCGGTGAGCTTGATACAGAAATTGACAGACTTGAATCTGACCTAGAAAAGCAAATGACCTATAATGTAGAAGCTTGTAAGGTTACTGCAACTGAATCAAGGTTAAATGCAATAATCGAAGTAAAGAATGATTTACTCGGAAGACTGGAAGAGGTGATATAAATGGACGAATTAAGAATTAAAATAGAGCAGCTTATTGAGAATTTAGAAAATGAAACAGCAAATCGTAATATGAACGATTTGGAAGAAGGCAGATATAAAACCTTGTGCGAAGTATTAGATTTAATTGACGAGCAGAAGAAGTGAGGTGATATTATAAATGAGCCGAATTAATAAAACGCAAAATAATTTAGATACTGTGTGGAATAATTTAGATTTAGCTTACGAACATATGGAAAGAGCTATTGAGGATTTATCTCAAATGACTGGACTACCTGATGAATTAGAGAAAATGGTTGAGCAGTACGATTTATCGGAAATTAGTATGATAAAGCAGGAAGTTGAAGAATTAATGTTCAAGAAATGACGATTTCTTGGTAAATAGAAGGAGATGATTAAATGGCGAGAAAGAAAGTAAATAAAGAATTAACCATAGAAGAACAGTTACAGAAAGAAAGAGAAAATGGATTAAATTTTATTAAAGATGAAGTGCCACATCTGAATGAACCAACTTATAGATTTGAAATAGGAGATAAGGTAAAATATGGTGCATTAAAAGACTGTACAGTAAAAGAAGTGTTATATGATGGGAAGGTGTACGGATTACATTGTATTTCTACTGAAGAAAATTATGGAAATCCTTATGATAGAGAAGTATATCGAGTTGCTGGGTGGACTAGCGTTAGACCGCTTACTAATGGGGATTCAAGGTTTAGTAAAAATCAGAATGTAAAAATCAATTTTGTCAATTCAATGATTGAGTCTCTTATTCATAAATATTATGCATTTGGAGTAGATATGAATCCTGAATATCAGAGAGGATATGTATGGGAGTTAGAAGATAAACAGTTACTTATAGATAGTATATTTAATAATATTGATATAGGTAAATTTGCTTTTATTCATTTGGATGATAAGAAATGGACTGAGACAGGTAATGGATATGAAATACTTGATGGAAAGCAGAGATTAAGCACAATTATTGATTTTTATGAGAATAGATTTCCATATAACGGAGTTTATTACAATGACTTATCGGCTAAAGATAAGAATGTTTTCTTAAACCATCATATTGTGCAAGGAGAAGTAAGAGAAGCAGATAGAAAGGCAGTATTAAAATATTTCTTAATGCTCAATAGAACTGGAAAGTCAATGGATCAGCCACAGCTTGATAAGGTTGAGAAGATGTTGGAAGAATAACCCAAAGAAAAATTGCTTTCTTATTAAAGGTGAATCAAATATAGAAATAAGTGTTAGAAGCAGAAATTAACTGCTTCTTTTTTATTACAGAAAATGAGGTGATATTATGACAACAATTAGAGATTTTATAGAAAATAACGAAAATGTATCAATTACGATTGAAACATCAGAAACGAAAGACACAACAGATCCATTAAGAAAGGAACTGTGGAAAGGGATGTTATATGACATTCCAAAAGATTTACAGAATCGGGAAGTAATTCAGGAGGGGTATGGGATTGTAGCTCAGTGTAATATACTAACAATTTTAGAGGATGGTGAGAAAAATGAGTAGATATAAAAATGGAAATCCAAAACGACAATCAAGATTCATATGTATGAAATGTATGAATGAAAATATGTTGGCTAGAGGAATCCAGAGACAGAGACAAAGAGAACGAAAACATGTTAAAGACCTATATTGTTTGACTTGTGGCGAAATTACAAAATGTATTGAGGTTAGGTTTTGTGATTCGTATGAAGAAATTTTTGAGGCTGCAAAGATAAAAAGAGAGAATTATTATACAGAAGATTTTAGAAAGGTAGGTTGATAATTATGTGTTATAAGATAGAAGTACAGAATAAAAATGCGGAGAAACTTGATAAAAAATTGAATGAGTTGAATGCACCACAGTTTTTAAGAGATTACTTGAATGAATTGGAAAGTAAAAGTGGAGCGTTAAATTATTTAGTGGCAATTAAAGATTTTTTACAGTGGTTGATTGAAAATAATATCATTAATAAGAAATCAATTTCTGGAATAGAAGTTTCTGATTTTAGTGACTTGCGACCACAAAATATTAGTTCATACCTTAGATATAAGGAAACAAATGGAATGTCGCCAACCACAACGGAAACAAGAAAAAACATCATTAAAAGTTTTATACAGGATATTTATTCATATAGAGAATGTTTGTTGAGAGAAGTTTATAGTAATATAGAAGATTTTTACAAAATGGTTAAATATAAGGGAATCCCATCTGGAAATAACTTAATAAAAAAACTTCCAACAGAAAAGCAGCTTAATGACATGGAAGAGAAGATAATGTGGAAAAAGGATATTCCAGTAAGAAATAGGAATATTGCTATTTTTCGTGTATTAAGAGGTACTGGTATAAGAGAGTCAGAGCTTGCTGGCTTAGATTTGTCTGATTTACATTTGAAGGAAGAAATGCCATACATTACTATTCTTGGCAAAGGTGTGTATAGAGAACTGCAAAATAGAACAGTATATCTTAGTGGATCTGCTTTAAAAGCATTAAGAGAATGGTTAGAATACAGAAGTACATTGAATAATGTTGTAGACAAAGAAGCTGTGTTTATAAATAAAAACGGTACACGTACAACAGAAAGAAATATTAAACAGATATTTGAAAATTATGGCAATGGCATCACTCCACATATGATGCGACATTATTATGCCAGTATAATGAACAGAAATGGAAATCTTGCATTTGTACAGCAACAGCTTGGACATAGTAGTGTAAATACGACAGTTAATAATTATGCAAACGGAGCAGTGGGAATGAAAGATATATTAGACAATATGTGATATGTAAAGGACGATACAGATTAATTTGTGTCGTCCTTATTCTTACTTGCTTTATTAATTTCAGTTGCATAGGTTAGTAATCGCTTCATTTGATAGTCATCAGTATCTAATATTTCGAGTGGCGAACAATTAAGTTCTTTACAAATTGCCTCTAAAATATCAAATTTAATTGAAGTTGATTCACCTTTGTAGATTTTGTCAATCGTTGGATATGTTACACCTATTTTTTTTGCTAGTTCATAACGTGTCATATTTTTTTCTTTTAACTTATTTTGAATAGATAATCTCATAAATGCAATCCTCCTATATATATAGAATACCATATATAAAAGAAAAAATAAATATAAAAAATATTTGTAATAGTACTTGACAATATATATAGTGAAGTATATAATATGAAATATCAAAGGAACAAACAGAGAAAGGAGGGCTAAAATAATATGGACATAAAACGTGGTGAAATATACTTTGCAGATGTAACAAAACATGATTCTCAAGGCTCAGAACAGAGTGGTAGAAGACCAGTACTGATATTGCAGAATGATATTGGCAATAAGTTTAGCCCTACCACTATAATTGCCATCATAACAACAAAATCTAAAAGGGAATTGCCAACACATGTCGAGTTACATAAAGATGAAGTGAACGGACTAAAACATGATTCGGTTGTAGCTCTTGAACAGATTACTACAATTGATAAGGATAGGATAAAATTTAAGATTGGTGAATTATCTGAAAAAGATAATATTCGTGTTATGGAAGCAATGAAGATAAGTTTGGCGATGATATAATAGAGAGGAGAGAATATGTTTATGAAGACAGAAGCATATGATTATTCAACAATTGATGAAGCTATAGAAAGATTACAGAAATTAAAAGCTGAAGGTAAAAATCCTAAGAATGTAGTAATCCTCACAATGGACTTTGATAATAATACCTCATCAAAGAAAATTGCAACACCTGATGATGGTTGTCTATTAGTTAAGAAGTCAAAAACAATCATTATGAATGAAGATGAATATATTCCACATATGCAGCTTTTTAATACAGAACAGAATATAAAGAATATCATTAGAAGAGGAATAATGCATGATATACTTTTATAATAATTTGTCCAGATAATAGAATAGAAAATATGATAAAATATAGTATTCGTGATAATTCTGCTATATTTTATCTTTACATAATTTGAGATTTTATGCAGTGTGTATAAAATAAAATGCAAAATTGCTTCGAATATATGTTTGTGTTCTATTGACATCGAATACATGTTCGGATTATAATATGCAATATGGAAATGGAAATAAGAAATAAAAGAGACTATACGGATGCTCGTGCGACCAAACACTTTTTGAACATCATCATATATAGCCTCTTTCTACGAAGGAGAAGAGCAACAATGTACTCTACTCACATTTATTATATGATATTTCTTTATTTTTAGTCAATGTACTTTCGTACATTTTTTCCAAAAATTACCAAATTTAATAGCATTTTAATTTCTTTGGTATATCCAAGGCTTATTAAAGTGCGCCAAAAATCAGAGAGGAGTGTTGTTTTGTTTATATTAACAGATGGAAAGAATTATGTTATGGAAAATCCTATGAAGTCAGGTGAGTATATAATAACGACTTCAAGTTCTATGGCAAAGGAATTTACTTACAAACAGGCGAGGTCATTAGTACAGAACAGTAGAAAGAAGTATTCATGGATTAAGAAATATAATCTTATTGATGTGGATACGGGGCAGAAGTCTGATAAATCTCTTTATTATAGAGGAAACGCAAATGTTTATATAGGAGATAGATGTAATTTCGATTATACCTTATTAGATAAGATTGAATCAGAAGCCAATTCCATCTTAGGGTTAGCGGGTTGGGACGACAATCAACTTATTACATATAAAAATTTATTAAATACTGAATTATCAAAGTGTGATAGTGCAGAAAGCGATATTAATCATGCATTAGAAAAATATAAGAAAATACATAATGGCAAGAAGCCACAAGCTCATAAGGTAGCAAAGATAGGATATTTACTTGATGACATACGAGATAAACATAAACGAATAAAGCAGTGTATAAGGTATGTTCAGGTTATGCAAGATGCGATAGTCAAAGGATATAACATTGAGAAGATAAAATTAGAACTTAGTAAAGTCACTAGCGATGATTACAAAGGAAGAACGGAATATTGGAAAATGGCTAATGATATTTTGGAGGATTAATTATGGTGATATGTAAAAACTGTTTAATTCCAATGGTAGAGATTATGAGTTTTCAACCAGGAGAAAGAAATCGACATGATAGATATTGTAGATGTCCTAAATGTTATAGAGAAACCAAGCATATTAAAGTTATGAATTCTGAATTGTCTTTCGGGGAATATATGAATAAAGAATTGCGAAAGGCAGGTAGATGAAATGATTAATAAAGAGATGATGAGGATTATTAATAATAATCCTGAGATGATGAAAATTGTTAATACATACATGGAAAATGATATGAAAAAACTCAAAAAAATCTGTCACAGAATTTGGTACGGAAAATTCGATAGAAGTGATTATGATGAGTTATATGATGTGGCGGTTGATTGTCTTATAGAAACATTAATTACATACAATAATGAAAAAGCTCGTTTAGAAACATTTCTTGTAGGAAATATCATGAGGAAGACAAGCACATGGATGCGAGATAATAAATATAGATTAAAACGCCAGAATCTCTTAAAAGACGAAAATGGGAAATTAATTCTTGATGAAAAGGGTAATCCTCAAATTGTCATGAATATCTCACTAGACGTTAATACAGATGAAGTGAAAAATATTAAAGATAATTTACCTTCAAAAGAGAATATAGAAAAAGAGATATTTACAGAAGAATATACTGATAAAGTTGAATTATATTTACAGCAATTACCACGAAAACAGGAAAGGGTGGCAAGATTGTTGTCTCAGCAATATACCAGGGATGAAATATTAGAAATATTACATATTACAGTGAATGAATACAATGATTGTCTTTCAGGGTTAAGAAAGTATGAATACGTATCAATTTTATTCAATTAATTAGGAGGAAGCAAGTTATGACGATGGTAGGAAGAGATAAAGTAAAAAGAGATCAGATGATGTTGGGAACATTGCTTAATCAATTTAAAAGAGGTCAGATTAATAAGAATCATCCTTTGCAGAGGAAACCAGATCAGTGGACAGATGAAGCCAAGTCAGGACTTGCTGCCACTATTATCAAAGGTGAAGACATTGATTCTATTAAGATATGTGAACAAATTGTAAGCTCAACAGAGTTCATTCTTTGGCTTATTGATGGTTTACAGAGATTAACTGTTCTTGAATCATTCAAGAATAATGCTTTTGAAATAAAGAAAAGTCTTGAGATGCCAATTATGTATTATCAAGGAGTTGACAAAAATGGAAAGGTTGGTGTAATTGAATATGATCTTAGAGAAAAAAGATATAAAGATTTACCGGATGAATTAAAGGAAGCGTTTGATAGTTATGCTGTTGATATAGTTAAGCATCTTGACTGTACAGATGAAGAAATAGCTTATCACATTGCTAGATATAATAGACAGACAAGTATGAATGTAAATCAGAAAAATATTCTTTCAGCTTGGAAGATAGCACCTGAGATAAAAAAACTTACAAATAATCGTTTTTTTAAAGATTGCGGAAATTATAACTCAAAAGAAGATACAAAGGAAGTCTTTAATAGAATTGTGTGCGAATCTATTATGACAATGTTTCATATTAATACTTGGAAAAAAGCAGCAAAACAAATAAGTTTATATCTTAATGATAACGCTACAAATGATGAGTTTGAAATATTTGAAAGTGAACTAAATAGATTATATAAAATAATTGAGCAAGATTCGACAGGACAATTATTTAATGTAAAAAATTCATTTATATGGTTTGCAATTTTTCATAAATTCACTGAGTTTGGAATTGAAGATATAAGATTTGCTGATTTTCTTAAAGAATTTCAGAGAACATTACATAGTAAGACTTTTGCAAAATATGAAAACGAAAGTTTTGATACCTATGATGGTAATAAAGGAACTAAGGATAAGAAGGTTGTTAATGCTAAGTTAGATATGATTGAACAGCTCATGAAGGAATATTTACATATAACAGATGCAACAGAAGATAAGAACAAAACTACATATAATAAGGAAGAAACTCATTCAGAAATGAATGAAAATACAATTGAAACAGAGAATAATATAGAGTCTTCTGATAATAAGGTAATAAATGTTAATGAATCTGAACAGAATACGGGTTGTGATGATGAAATATTATCATTTGTTAAAGAAAATGTTGCTGATGATATAGAAGAAGTTGATATAAAGGAATACCAGGATTTCGTGGATGTGTATTTAAAAATAGACAACCCTCTCTATATACAATGTAAGGCTGCATTGATGGCACTAACGGCATATGCTTATAGAACCGAAAAAGATACTGAGTTGGCAACTTGGTTAGAAAATTATCAGAAGAATGCTATTGATAAGAATTATAGTCCATCACAAGATGTTAATTATAAGTATATTAAGATGGATTTCGACAATTACATACATTATTTAGACAATATGAAAAAGGAGGAAATAGCCAATGCCTGATATTATGATGTGTACAAGCCAGACTTGTGAAAGAAGAGGAGAATGTTATAGAGTAACCGCAAAACCAGATAAGATACAAAGTTATGCTGATTTTACTTCGTTATGTGCAGATAGAGATTTTAGATGTCAATGGATTGTTACTGATAGAGAAGTACTTGCTGATGATATTTGTAGCTTGTTAGTAAGATGTTAAGTAAGGAGAATAATAAAATGGATAAAGATATAAATAAGCGAAATGAACTTAGAAAACAGTTACAAGCATTATCAAAGGAGAGAATTATTGAATTATATATTCACTTATTCATGAATTTTGTTAATGATAAGGATGAAACTGATTGGGAAGATATTAAATAAGAAAAAGGAGTTATATAAAATGAGTAATTTAAGAGATTTATTTAAAGAATTTAAAGAGAGAGAAACTTTTGATGATTTAGAAAAGAATGATGAAACTGATGAAATTATAGACACTACCGCAAGTGTTATAGCAAGTGTTATAGCAAGTATGATTGCAGGCGCTATAGTTTTGTTATTTGTTTTTGGATTAAGTTGGATTATAACTTGTATAATTGTTAAATTGATTACACTATGTTTAGGGTTTTCATTTAAATGGTATATTGCAACAAGTATTTGGTTAATTATTTGTGTTTTAAACATATTATTTCATATAATAATAAAGAAATAATATAATAAGAAACGTTTTAAAAGTTGTATAAAATACCTTTGGTTAACTAGATTTAAAAGGAGAATATATAAATGTCAGTATTTTTTATATTAGTTCTAATAGGATTAATAATTTTATGGTTTCTACTGTCGCCTTTATTTGTAAAAATTGGTGAGTTTGTTATCAACATTATAAATAAGGTGTTTTCGACAGATGAAATAAATAATAATGAAGAAAAGGAGACAAAAAGATGAAGAAAGCAATTGGAGGAGTAGTAACAGTGGTAGTTATTATTGTGGCGGTAATATTATTATTAATATCAACGGTGCGTGTACCAGCAGGGTATATTGCTGTACAGTACAGTATGTCGGGTGGCGTAAAGGGCGATATTCTTACACAAGGATGGCATTTAAAGTCACCAACTGTAAAAACGACACTTTACTCGGTGAGTCTTGAACAGAGTTATTTAACGTCTAGTAAGGACGGAGACTCTAAAGACGATGACAGCTTTTCAGCAAGTTCATCTGAAGGTAAGGCTATGCAGATAGATCTTACTTTTACATATCAGTATAGTCCTGATAAGGTAGCTGATTTATTTACAAGATTCAGAGGTCAGTCTGGTAAGGAAGTAAGAGATAGTTTCATCAAACCAAACATTATTAGCTGGACTAAGGAAGTTGTTGCAAATTATAAGGTATCAGACATTCTTGGTTCTGAGAGAGCAAACGTTAATACAGCATTAACTGATTATCTTAATAAGAAGTTTGAACCTTATGGAATTGCAATTAGCAATGTATCATTAATTAACATTTCTGTGGATGAGAAGACACAAGAAGCTATTAATGCAAAGATTACAGCACAGCAGGCAGCCGAAACTCAGGAAATTAACAATCAGACAGCTATTAATAAGGCAAAGGCAGATGCAGAAGTAACTAAGGCAGAAGCAAAGGCTAAAGCTGATGCACAGCTCATAGAAGCTCAGGCACAGGCAGAAGCTAATAGTAAATTAAGTTCTTCAATCACTGATGAACTTATAAGAATGAAGGAAGCAGAAGCAAGAGTTGAACATGGCTGGGTCGAAATTCAGGGTGTCAATACTGTAGTTAAGTAATTATAAAGTAAATAAGGGTGTGGTGAAATTCCGCACCTGACAATGGGCTGTGGTGAAGTGGTCAACACAACAGATTTTGATTCTGTCATTCGTGGATTCAAGTCCCACCAGCCTAGTCTTGAATCATTAAATCAGTTGGTAGAGCATTTGATTTTTAAGATGTTGGAAGACAGAAATGCAAAGAAACTAATCAAGATGAAAGTAACGTAGCATTTCAGGAGGTAGAATTGTATGAAAAAGATAATTAAAAGCTATATGGAATACGGAAAATATTGTGGAATTGCGAAACAAGTCGAAGGAAAGGTCGTTGATGCAGAATTAGGAAAAGATAATCTTTGGCATTTTGAATTTGGTGGATATAAATGGGTAGCAAGCGACTATGCATTTAAAGAGTAAAATTCTTTTCTTTGAATTATGAGGTGAAATATGGAGATACAAGAAATGGAAGTACATCAAACAGTAAAAAATATATCTTAACAGAGGACGAATATCATAGTTTAATAAACCAAAATAGAAAATATGGAAGCAGAAAAATTAAAGAGTATATTATTTTTTGCATAGAGTATTACAAATTTGAATTAAACGTTCGTGGAAGGCAAGAATTAATTCAGGATATTATTAATTTTGTAGAAGGAAACAGAAATGATATTCCGAATTTATATGACAAGAATTTTTTTAAATGGTTGGATGAAAATAGGTAAATGATAACAAGAATTAAATGTCCGATTTTTTTGGAAGAGAGGTAGAAAAAGATGTTTAGAAGAAAAACAAAACTTAAGAAAGTATTAGATAAGAGAACAAATTATGTAACATTTAGAGATTTTCTAAAATCGTTATCACACAAGGAGTTACATATCTTGGCAGAAGAAATTATCTGGAAAGAATACGATGGATATAATGGTTCATCTTGTTATATGGAACAAAATCATTATGACTTAATGGATAGGTGGCAGAAAGAATTTTATATAGAGGAAAGAGAGTATTTATTGCCACATTAATGTTAGGTTTCATAGGAAGAAAGGTGAAAAGATGCAAATAAATATTAGTTATACATTATATACAGATGATGATTACAGTTTAAGAAACTCGGAAAATTTTGGTTGTACGAATCGAAATGTAGTAGTTGATGACTTTGAATATTATGATTATATGGGATTTATGGAATTCAAGGATGAAGAAGAATGGAAGTGTAAAAACGAAGCAAAAAATTTTCTTTGGAAATTTTTGTGCGATGGAATTCATATATCTTATACGCATCCTTGGCTACTAAAGGAATTTTACGACATTATAGAATCTTTGGAAGAGGTCATTGATGAATATCAGAATGGAGTGTTTGTAACAAAAAGGCGCATCACGGGTAATTACGAAGGTACTGAAATTGAAGTAAGAATATCAAAGTAAAATTTTTTCTTTAAATGGTGAGTTTAAGTTATGGATGAATAATAAAAATATTCTATTTTTAGAAAATCGAAAGGAGACAATTATGAGTCAGTGGACACATGTAGCGGCAATTTTTAGATTAGATAGCATAGGGGGAATTTCAGACGAAAGTATTTATAAAGCTTTTGGTAAGGAAGTAACTTGGAATGATTTATATAACTATGACGAATCAGATGATATAAAGACATTACCTATGGGAAGTGAAGGAACATTAGAGATGAGTATCTGGCACAATCCAGATAAAGGTTGTATAGCTTCTACAACAGTATCAGTGTTTGGAGATTTAAGAGATTATGGTGGAAGAGATATAGACAAACTAAAAGAGTGGTTTAATGATTGTTGTAAACAATTTAGGGTTAGACAGGCAGTAATGCATGTAATTGATGAATATGCCGATGAGCCGATAGTTGTACAGTATGTTGATTAAGAATGTTCGATTTCTTGGGAAAATGAAAGGAGATTTATATGGGCGTATCATGTGATGTTTGTAAGTATGGATGTGAACACGATTATGTGAGAGGTAATTATTATTGTTCAAACAAGAATAGTGGTCATCCAACAGCGGATTCTCCAATTATAAATAATTGTACACATGGAGAAATAGATCAGTGGAAATATAATTTTAAATATAAACCAGATAAAAGTGATCGTAATGTATCAAAGAAACTTATGTATGAAGAATTAAAAAAGATTCTTTTTGGGATTAAACTCAAAGACATTGATACTATTATGACAGAAATTAACGATTTACAAGAAAAGATTACATCGTATAGAGAGCCTTATAAATGCGAAACTTGTGCGGTTAAAGAGTGTGATGTATATGCATTAGGTTGTAGAGATTGTAGTGGTTGGAAGTAGTAAGAAAACTTCGTTTCATTGGGATTATAAACGGAGAATATAACAATAGAAACAATTAACAAAAATAAATATAAGAAAGAAGAGGTACAAAATATGGATGGATTTATGATGTTTAAAAAGGCTTTACAGAAGCACTTCGATGAAATGCAGAAAGAGGCAACACATTTATTTGAGGTAAATGTAGATAAGGATGAATTATGGAATACATATCTTGATAGCTTCCCTGCTGGTACAAATGAGATTTTCAGAGAGCGTAGAGAACATGATTGTAGTTGTTGTAGACAGTTTATTAAGAATATTGGTTCTGCTGTCACGATCAAGGACAACCAGATTCATACGATTTGGGAACTGAATCTTGGTGATACAACATATCAACCAGTATGTGATGCACTTGATGCTTTTGTAAAAGCTCATACAGTTACAGATATTTATACAACTAAGTTCCCTAAGATTGGTACAGATTTTAACTTTGAGGAAATCAATGGAAAGTCTCATCAGTGGGATCATTTCTTCTTAGAGCTTCCAAATAAGTTTGTAAATAGAAGTAGTCGTTCTAATGAGGAAGTTAAAGGACAGTTCAGAGATACAAGAAATGTATTTAAGCGTTCTCTTGATGAGATTACTATGGAAGCACTTGATACAATTCTTGAACTTATCAATTCAAACACACTTTACAAGGGCGAAGAGTGGAAAGGCGTACTCACAGAGTTCAAGAAGTATAAGAAGGAATATGATAAGCTGACTTCTGATACTGAAAAGGATTTATATGCTTGGGAGAAGTCGGTAACAGCAGGTATGGCTATCGGAAGAATTAGAAATCATTCTATCGGAACACTTCTTATTAATGTAAGTGAGGATATGGATCTTGACACAGCAGTTAAGAAGTATGAGCAGATTGTCGCTCCAAGCAATTATAAGCGTCCAAAGGCTATTTTTACAAAGAAGATGCTTGAGGATGCAAAGAAGACCATTACAGAACTTGGATATATGGATTCATTACAGAGAAGATTTGCTAATCTGAATGATATTACTGTAAATAATGTACTGTTCTCAAATAAGAGTGCTGCAAGAAGAATGGTTGGTGCAGATGATATTTTTGGTCAGATGGAAAAGGATGTCGCTGTAAGTCCTAAGAAATTTTCTAAGGTTGAAGAGATTTCAGCACAGGATTTCATTAATAAGGTACTTCCAACTGCAAAGGAGATTGAAGCTTTTGTAGAGAATAAGCATGAGAAGAACTTTGTTTCTATGATTGCACCTGTTAATCCAGACGCTAAGACAATGTTCAAGTGGAATAATGGATTATCTTGGGCTTATTCAGGCAACATTACTGACTCTGATATGAAGCAGAATGTAAAAGCTGCTGGCGGTAATGTTGACGGTGTACTCAGATTTTCAATCATGTGGAATGAAGATGGTCATGATAATCACGATCTTGATGCACATTGTATTGAGCCAGATAAGAATGAAATTTTCTTTAGTAATTGTAGAAAGCCAAGTGTTTCAAGAATGGGTGGTCAGTTAGACGTTGATATTATTCATCCAGATGGAAAGGTTGCAGTAGAGAATATTACTTGGGAAGACCTGTCAAGAATGAAACCAGGTGTTTATAAGTTTTTTGTACATCAGTATTCAGGAAGCGTAAGGCATGGATTTAGAGCTGAGATTGAATTTAATGGAGAAATTTACAAGTTTGATTACGATAAGTCAATGAGAACTGATGAAAAGGTTCAGGTTGCAGAAGTAACACTCGATGAGAATGGAAACTTCTCAATTAAGGAGAAATTAGCAGGAAATTCATCTATTTCAAGCCGTGAGATTTGGGGTGTAAATACAAATCAGTTCGTTCCTGTATCAGTAATCAGTTATAGTCCAAACTATTTTGACGAACAGGACGGAATTGGTCACAGACATTTATTCTTCTTCCTGAAGGATTGTGTTAACAACGAAAGTCCTAATGGCTATTACAATGAGTTCTTAAAGAGTGACCTTGAAAAGCACAAGAGAGTATTTGAGGCTTTAGGTGCTAAGTGTCATGTAGAAGATACCGATGATCAGCTTTCAGGAATTGGATTCTCCATGACAAAGAGAGCAGATTTAGTTGTTAAGGTTAAGGGTGCAACAGAGCGTGTAATGAAGATTAAGTTTTAATTAGAAAAGGAGATTATTATTATGACAAACAATGAATTATTTATCAATGCAACAAGAGCAAACTATCAGTTCCCATTCAGAGGAATGATTAACGTAATTGATTTGTGGGATTTATCTCTCACAAATCTGGACTCAGTGTTTAAGACACTCAATGCAGAAGCAAAGAAGTCTGAGGAAGAAAGTCTTCTGAATACTAAGTCAAAGGAAGACGAGGAGATTTCTAACAAGATTGAAATTGTTAAGTATATTGTTAGTGTGAAGCTGGATGAGAAAAAGAAGAGAGAAAACGCTAAGAAAAATGCTGAGATGAGACAGAGATTGCTTGAAATCAAGGCTAAGAGACAGGATGCAGCACTTGAGAACATGTCTGATGAGGATCTTGATAAGGCACTTGCAGAATTAAGTGAGTAATTGTTATGAATATACCATATATAGTATTAGAAACAAGTAATATATACTATATATGGTATATATTTTACATTAGAAAGAAACGCACATTTCTTATGAAATTTTGGAGGTTAAGACATGAAAAATAGAAATAGTTATGAACGATTAAAAAGTATTCAGGCATCGTTATCTGAATTGTCAAAGAGTCTTGACGAACAGTACTACAAGATGCGTCAGGAATGTATGGATGAAATTATTGAGGATAGAAAAGAACATGTAACAAAGAAAAATGAAATATGTTCACTGTATGAGAAAATTTCTGAAAGCAACACTATGAGAATGACATGGATTAAGAATAAATTGCCGTGGTATATTACAAAATTTTGTAAGATTTCAAGTACAGAAATGTCATTGAGAGGCACAAGTATTTTCATTGGCGTGAATTTTGGAAAATCATGTGAACCAAATTGTTATGTTGAGATTACACCAAGAGATATTGGGTGGATTTAAGGAGAATAATACAATGTCAAACTTATATGTATATCTGATTCGTTCTCGTAATAAGGACAACAAAGATATTCCAAATTTCAGGGAACGAGCAAAAACAATTCTTGAGTATAAAGAGAATGAAGACAAGGTAATTGAAGCTTTTAAGAGTTTTGCAGCTAAAGGAGTTCCTGGTGAACAGACAAGGTTGTATAGGTCGGTTAATTCAAGAAATGAAGAAAAAATCAGAAAGGAGTTTGTTATCCGTCTGCTAAGAGATAAACTAAGTATGACTCGGTTAAATCGCACATTAGCATCTGTTGCACAGCAGGTACAAAATCGTGATGAGAGCAAATGGCTATTTGATTTTGATACTGATAATAGAGAATTAGTAGCAGATTTTTTATCAGACATTAATCATTTTTCTGGTATAAAACTTATTGATATGAATTGTCATAAGACACCGCATGGGTTTGCGATTGTAGTTCCACATGGATTTGATACAAGGGGGCTTATGGAAAAGTGGAAAGATTATGATATTACATTGAAGAAAGATGAGTTGTTGTTTTTGGATATGATTACGAATAAGTGAGGTGAAATAAATGACGTATAGAGAAGATCGCAAAGACTTATTTAAAGTACCAGAAGATTATTATTTAGCACATTGTATTAGTGCAGATTTTGGAATGGGTAAAGGAATTGTAGTTGAATTCAATAAAAGATTTGATATGAAACGAAAATTGCAGACAAAATATCCAGATTATCTTAACCAGTATACTCATAAGAGAATTGGTGGTGACTGTCTATTAGAGGGTAGAGTATTTAATCTTATTACAAAAGAGAGATATTTTCACAAGCCAACAATTATCACAATGAAATTCGCACTCGAAAAGATGAAACAGATTTGTTTAGAGAATAATATCAAAAAGATTGCAATGCCTGTAATTGGTTGTGGGTTAGATAGGTTGAACTGGAATGATGTCTCAGAACAGATTAAAGATGTTTTTGCAGATATGGATGTTGAGATTTTAGTGTGTAAGAGGTAAATTATGGCAGTATTTGTAACAGGCGATATACATGGAAATCCTGTAAGATTAAGTAAAGATAGTTTCTATGAACAGAAAGATTTCTCTGGAAATAAAGATGAGAACATTGTAATTATTCTTGGCGATTTTGGTCTTGTATGGAACAGAGATGGTGAAAGCAAACAGGAAAAATATTGGTTGGATTGGTTAAATCAGAAACCATTCACAACTATATTTGTTGACGGAAATCACGAGAATCATAAAAGGCTTGTGACTTATCCTGTAAAAGAATGGCATGGAGGTAAGGTTCATGAAATAAGATCCAATGTACTTCACTTAATGCGTGGTGAGGTTTTCACTATCGAAGATAAGAAATTTTTTGCTTTTGGTGGAGCATCAAGTCATGATATTCAAGATGGCATTCTTGATTATAATGATGAGGATTGGAGAGAAGAAGCCAAGAAGCTTGATAAGCAAGGTAAGTATATGTATCGTATCAAGGATTTATCTTGGTGGAAAGAGGAATTGCCAACAGATGAAGAAATGCAGTATGGACTAGAGGTTTTAAAAGAAAATAACAATATAGTTGATTATATTATTACACATAGCCCTTCTACATCAGATTTGTATCTTATGGGTGGTAAAGGATTATATGAATCAGATATATTGACTAATTATTTGGAAGAAGTGAAAGCTACAACTGAATACAAAAAACATCTGTTTGGTCATATGCATTTAAATAAGGCAATCAATGACAGAGATATTTGTTTGTATGAACAGATTGTTAGGATATTGTAAAGTGAGGTGAGAACGTGAAAATAAAAGATAAAATACGAAATAAATTAAGAACTTGGTTCTTTGAGACTGAATTAAAGGACTTGCAAAAATCTACTATACAGATGCAAATGGCACGAAACCAATATTCAGACGCATATAGATTAGTCAATGATTGTCATCAATTAATAAATTCAATGATGGATGTCGGAACTGATATTCATTTACATAGCGACCATTCTTGGGCTGTTGTATGTATTAAAGGTCACCCAGAGTACGTATCATTTATGCCATTATCATCTGGTGATGCTCGTGATGTAATCAGATTTTTACAACAATTCAAATATTCAGATAGGGTGATTGATTCACCTTTTGGATTTAAAAATATGATTAATGACCATATTATGGATAATCCATTTGTAAAGTAGAGAATAATCTAATATAGAAGTAATTCTATTCAAAGGTTGGTCAGCCAAATTAAGCGAGGTGATAAAGTGAAGAAATATTGGAAAACAGGTGAAAAGAATAAATTTGGTAAGGAATGTTATAAATTACATTTTAGTCAATTTTATGAAGAAGATGATGAAAAAAATGTAGTAGCTGGTTTTGTACAAGATGAGACAGACGAAAACATATTTATATATGTATCAAAAGAACTAAATGTTGAATATGATACATTGTTTGCAGACAGTATAGAAGATGCAAAGCATCAAATTGAAGAGATGTTAATAGACCATTGGAATGAAGAGATTGATTATTTAGAAAATCGAATTAAATCATTTCAAGGCGAAGAATAATCATATATAGAAATTTCTATCTTGGCGATTCAGCCAAATTTTCCAAATAAAAGTAACAAGAATTATTTTTTTCTATGGTTTTAGCAGACGTGTTAATTCCATAGGATTTTACAACAAAATAATCAAGAAGAAAGGAATTAAACAGTAACTCCTAGGTAATTATGGTTACGTAACCTCTGTAAAATAGTGTATTTTGACAGAGAATAAAGAAAAAAATAATTCTCAAGGGCTACGAGTATTAAGTTTATTTGATGGAATCTCTTGTGGAAGAGTTGCATTAGATAAAGCCAATATTTCAGTCAGTGAGTATAACGCATTTGAAATTGAAGAGAATGCAATCAAAATCAGTAGATATAATTATCCTGATATCAAAAGATATGGTGACGTATTTTCTACCGACTTCAAGGATTTTAATGGAGTCGATCTATTAATGGGTGGTTCACCTTGCCAGTTCTGGTCGAAAGCCAAGTGTAGTAAAACAGCAAAATTGAAGAGAGAAATTGATACAGAAGGCGAAGGTTGGAAACTTTTTCAGAAATTTGTAGAAGCAAAGAATAACACAAATCCAACATATTTTTTATATGAAAATAACTATGGGATGGCTGATGAGATTCAAGACGCTATTAGTGAGGAATTGGGTGTACAACCAATTATGATTGATAGTCAGTTATTATCAGCTCAGAGAAGAAAACGTCTGTATTGGACGAACATACCAAATATCACACTTCCTGATGATAAAGGATTATTAGTGAAAGATGTTATCTGTTATGATCCAGATTTAGTTAAATACTTTGATGACAGAATCAGGAATACAATGATTAAGTGTGAGAATTACATAAAATATGATCTTGGTGGCAAAGGTCATTATTCGCAACAGGACAGGCTGTACTTTTTAGATAAGAAAGCTCCAACAGTGCCACGTTGCAGAACAGAAACAAAATTCAATGTTTGGCTTGGTGGAGAAAAATATAAAAAGACATGTCCATTAGAGATTGAACGACTTCAAACACTTCCAGACAATTATACGGAGTTTGGAATGGATGAGAGTGGCAATGTAAAAGCAATGCCTAAGACAAGAAGGTTTGAAGCAATTGGCAACGGATGGACTGTTGATGTTATAGCTCATATTTTGAGTTTTATGAAGTTGTAACAGAGAATAACATAATAGGAAGGAGTAAGAGGTTTGGTATACCGAAAACGCAGCGTTTACTCCTGATATATAATGATTTACATGGGAAGCAAAAATCGGTTATCAAAACAAATTGTACCGATTATACAGAATTACATAGACAATGGATGCAATGGTTATTTAGAACCATTCGTAGGTGGTGCAAATATTATTGATAAAATTGAATGCGACAATAAGATAGGAAGCGATATTGATAAATATGTAATCTCTGTACTTATTGGTTTGCAGCAAGGAATTGAACCACCAAAAGAAGTATCGAAAGAATTTTATATTGATGTAAAAAATAATCCTGACAAGTATTCTGATTTTATAACAGGGTATATAGGATATGAACTTAGTTTTGGAGCAAAGTGGTTTGGGGGTTATGCAAAGCGTGATGATGCTAAACATCGTGGAGATATTTATTCTTACAAATCATGTATGAAGCAAGCTCCAAATCTTAAAGATATCCATTTTAGAACAGCTTCATTTTTAGATTATTCTAACTTACATGGGTATGTAATATATTGCGATCCACCGTATAAAAATACAACAAAATATAAAACAGGTGAATTTCCATATGAACAATTTTATCAATGGTGTAGAGAAATGTCTAAAGATAATGTTGTCATTATAAGTGAATATTCAATGCCAGATGACTTTGATTGCATTTGGGAGAAACAAGTTAAGATTACATTTGACAGCAATAGAAAGTGTAATAGCATTAAGGATTTTCGAAGAGAAAAGCTGTTTGTGTATAAAAATAAAAGTTCTAAGTAAAGCGGAATTTCTTCTGAGTTTTCAGAGAATAAATACATATAAAAACAAAGAAAAGAGGATTAAATGTATGAGTAAAGCTATTTTAGTGTTAGATATGCCTGGAACTTGTTGTGATTGTAATTTTTGTAGAGAAATACAAGAAGGTATTGAAGCATGTTGTGAATTAATGGATGAGCCAAATGATAATACTCTTTGTAGAATAGTTGATAGTGAAAATGGATATTGTCAAGAAAAACCAAATTGGTGTCCATTAAAAGAATTGCCAGATGAGACACACAATGATGTATATATGGATGAATATTGCGATGGTTATGATGATGGTTGGAACTCATTAAGAAAGGAAATTTTAGGCGAAGATGAGGAGAATAAATAGATGACAGTTGGTGTAAAAATATGTGAAGCAAAAGATACAATTAAGAAATACGAAAACCTTGGGTATAGATTTGTTAGTGAAGAAAATGTGGGTGAAGGATATTTAAAACTTAACTTCAGAGATCCAATTGTTCCAGAAGAGAATAATACAACAGATATTCAATTTCATGAAGGTGATTATGTAGAAAATAGTGATGGCAAAGTTGGATATATTTCATCCATTTGTCATTGTGATGAGTGCAAGAGGCGTGGATTCTTTGAACCAACTATTAAATATTCCGATGGAACAACAGATTACATTAGCAATTATTCTGTTAAAACTGTTTCGTCTGATTATAAGCAGATTGGAACTCAGAAGTTTTCAACAGAAGATATATTGAAAAATAAAATAGCTGCACTTGAAAAAGAGAATAAAGAATTAACTGAAAAGGTAAATTATTTGACTGATAGAAATCATGAATTGCTCAGTCTATGCTGCTTTTATGATATGGAAAGGAACGGATGAGACAATGGTAGATATTCAATGTAAAGACGGAAAATATATTATTGACGCAAGAATTCATAGTGAAGTTGATACAAATGATATTGCAAAAGTGCAGGAAAGATTTACTTCTGATTGTGCTTATGAGTTTGCAGAAGCTATGAGAGAAGCAGTAAACGTTAGCCATTTGGTAATGAAAGAACAAAGAAAAGAGGTAACAAAATGAGAGAAACATTAATTGTTGTAGATATGCAGAATGATTTTATTGATGGAACACTTGGTACAAAGGAAGCACAGGCGATTGTATCAAATGTAGCAAAGAAAATTAAGGAGTACAAGGATGCTGGTAAACAGGTAATCTTTACAAGAGACACACATCCCGAGAATTATTTAGAGACATATGAAGGTATACATCTTCCTGTTACTCACTGTGTAAAGAATACTGCTGGTTGGCAGATTTCAGATAAGTTAGATTTTGATATTGATAATGACATTCTGATTGACAAAATTACTTTTGGATGGACTCATTGGGATGATTTTAGATTTGAAAGCGTTGAGATTTGCGGATTATGCACCGATATCTGCGTGATTTCAAATGCACTTATTATTAGAGCAAACTATCCTGAGATTGATATTACAGTAGATGCAAGCTGTTGTGCAGGTGTCACACCTGATACTCACAAGGCTGCATTAGCAACTATGAAGATGTGCCAGATCGAAGTGATTGGAGAGAATAATGAAGTATAAGAATTATATCATTAATACTTTTAGACATTTTAAGAAAGTCTGTACGCATAAACATTGGGTGTTCTACTATTGCTGTAAAGTGGGAATTCCATTTCAAGGGTTAGTACATGATTTATCTAAATTTTCTCCAACAGAATTTTGGGAGAGTGTTAAGTATTATCAAGGTACTTCAAGTCCAATAGATGCTTGCAAGAAAGAGAATGGTTGGTCAGCAGCTTGGATGCACCATAAAGGAAGAAACAAGCACCATTACGAATATTGGCAGGACAATTTTGATAATGGTGGAAATCCTATTGAAATGCCAATGAAGTATAAAAAAGAAATGTTTTGTGATTATCTTGGAGCAGGTAGAGCATATTATGGTAAATCGTTTAATTTTGAGAAGGAATTAAAATGGTGGAAATCTAAGAAAAGTAAGCCAATTGCAATGCATCCAAATGACATAGCTTTTATTGATAAGTATATTAATCTGTTTTATGAGTACGAAAACAGAGAATATGATATTAGAACAATATTTAATCAAATCAAGAAAGAAGGAAAATAATATGGAACAGATTATTACAAGTTTATTGGAGACAGATGCCTACAAATTGTCAATGGGACAGGCTATTTATCATCAGTTTAGCGATTATAAAACCACTTGGAGTTTTAAATGTCGTAATAAGGATGTTCACTTTACACCAGAAATGGTAGAAGAGATTCGCAGACAGATTAAATTATATTGTGGTTTGAGATTCACAGAAGACGAACTTACTTATATTGATAATATCAAATGGATGAAAGGTTCGTATGTTGATTTTCTGAGATTGTGGCAGCCAAGATATGAGGATTTTGAGATTACAACAGATTCAGATTGCGGTCTTTCTATCGAAACATTTGGTACGTGGCTTAATACATCTATGTATGAGATTCCTACACTTGCGATTGTAAACGAAGTATATTTCAGAATGGCATATAACTATGAGGAATTGCTTAATGGTTTCAAAAAGAGATTAGATGAAAAGTATGAAAATCTCAGAAGCGGTCATTGGTATGCTGGTACATTTTCTGAATTTGGTCTTAGAAGAAGACTTTCTGCTGAAGCACAGGAGTTAGCTGTTGAGAAGTTTTCACATTTGAATGATACATTACACAGTCCATCTAAATTTGTTGGCACATCTAATGTATATCTCGCAAAGAAATATAATCTCACGCCTGTTGGAACTATGGCTCATGAATGGATTATGTGTTCTGGTCAGGGTAATCACAAGCACAATCCAGCATATTCAAATTGGTATGCCTTAGATGCATGGGTAAAAGAGTATGGTGTGTTAAATGGTATTGCACTTACAGATACAATTACAACTGATTGTTTCTTGAAAGATTTTCAGTTGACATATACAACATTATTCAGTGGTGTAAGACATGATAGTGGTGATCCAATTGAATGGGGTGAAAAGATGATTAATCATTATGAGTCACTTGGTATCAATCCTAAGACAAAGACACTTCTGTTTAGTGACAGTCTTGATTTTGAAAGAGCTGATAAGTTATTCAGACACTTCCATGATAGAGTGAATGTTGCATTTGGAATTGGTACTTATTTGAGTAATGACACAGATGTTCCTGCTTTAAATATTGTAATGAAAACCACTAAATGTAATGGTATGGACGTTGCAAAAGTGTCTGATGTAGAAGGTAAAGGCATGTGTAAAAACCCTGATTATGTTGATTATCTAAAGAGATGTATTAATTGGAGAATGGATCATGAATAAAATTTTACTTATACCAGGGAGTTTTAATCCAATTACCAACGCCCATGTTGATATGGCATTGACTGCTAAAAAAGCGGTTAATGCCGATGCTATATTGTTTATTCCTGCACATGATACATATGTTGCGAAGAAAAAGACTTTGATACCTGGATATTGTCGAGTATCGCTAATTAATTCAATGCCAAATTGTGATGAAAATAATATGTGGGCATCCGAAGTTGAAACAACCAGCTTCTTTCCACAGAGGACATACAATACTATTACTCAGATAAGAGATATGAATGAAAAAGATTATATCTTCAACGAATACTATATTTGTTTAGGAATGGATAATATTGAAACACTTACAACTTGGTATAATTGGAAACCGTTTGTTGAGGAATATAATTTTGTAGCATGTGTGAGAGAAGGTCAGAATCTTGAGACTGCTTTAAGAGAAGCGGATCTTATGGAATATAAAGATCACTTCACAGAAATTCAGATACCAGAAAATCATACTTCTTCAAGTTTGGTTAGAGATTTATGTGAAAAGGGTGAATTTGAAAAGGTAAAAGAATTAGTTCCTAGAAATGTATATGAGTATTTAATTCGGTTCTATGATGTGATGAATCGAATGTAGGAAGGAGAATATATAAATGTTTGATGCTAAGAAAGTAAAAAATGAAATCGTAGAGTGGATCAGAAATTGGTTTGAACAGAATGGTAAAGATTGTATGGCAGTAGTAGGAATTTCTGGTGGTAAAGATTCAAGTGTTGTAGCTGCATTATGTGTAGAAGCTCTTGGTAAGGATAGAGTTTTTGGTGTGATGATGCCACAGGGAAGACAAAGAGATATTGAATATAGTCGTAAACTTTGCAGTTTTTTAGACATTCCACGTACTATTATTCCAGTCGGAACAATTGTGAATGTTGCTGAATATGAAATTAAAACATCATTAGATGAAGAGTTATCAATTCAGACAACAACAAATCTTCCTGCTCGTATTCGTATGGCTACGCTTTATGCGGTATCACAGACAGTAAATGGTCGTGTTGCAAATACATGTAATCTTTCCGAAGATTGGGTTGGTTACGCCACAAGATATGGTGACGCTGCTGGTGATTTCAGTCCGTTATCTCAGCTTACAGTAACAGAGGTTAAGGCTATTGGTCGTGAGTTAGGACTTCCATCAGAATTAGTTGATAAGACACCTACTGACGGTCTTTGTGGCAAGACGGATGAAGACAACCTTGGATTTACTTATGCTGAATTAGATGCATATATCAGAGATGGAATTGAGCCAAGCGAGGAAGTAAAGGCTAAGATTGATTCAATGCATGAGAAAAATCTGTTTAAATTACAGCCAATGCCAAGTTTTGTGTATCAGGCGTAAATGAGATACTATATATAGTGTTTATAGAAAATATAGACACTATATATAGTAATATTTTTACCAAGAAACATAGATTTCTTGAGGAGAATAAAATAATAGGAGGTGCAAATAAATGCAGAATATTAGTATTAAAGGAGTTTGCGATTGTGTAGACTTAGACAGAAATATCAAATTAACAAATGGTGCGGTCGTAGTGCAGAAAGAAAATAACAATGTAATAGGTGTTTATTTAGTGATTTCGTTCAGAGATAATAAAAATAAATATGGTGGTGACAGTACATCAACATATTGTAGTTTGGTAAATCTCGACAATGGACAATTAGCTTTTGAAGAAAGATGCAGTCGTGTTACAACAGAGAGACGTGTTCTTAGGCATCTAACAAGAACAGGTTTTAGTTATCCTTATGATCCAAATTCTCATGAGCAGGATAGTAAGTTCTACAATATGAGAGTTCAGGTTTATAACAATGGAAATTACAAAATGAATCTTGAACTTGGTGATGAATACATTATGTATGGCAGATAGGAGGAATAAATTATATGAAAAAGAAAATTTTAGCGGTCGTATTAGGATTAACATTGTGTTTTGGAATGACTGGATGTACCAATGTTGTCAATATTGATAAAACAATTAAGAGTCCAAATTCAAAATTATGTGATTTTGAGGTTGTTGAAACAAATTTTTATGGAGCAATTTTAGTAGATAAAAATACTAATGTTTTATATTACTGGATTCAGGGTGATAGTATGACGCCTATTTATAATTCAGATGGAACAGTTAAATTATACGATGGAGAATAACATGATAGACAACGAATTACGTCAGCAATATAGACAAGCTGTTGATGATTTAAAAATAGCATTTAAGAAGACTTGTTTATATAGATTTTGCGAAGAAGTTGTGAAGAGATTGAGCAAGATTTTGAAATAGCAAGGAGTAAATTATATGAAAAAGAAAATTTTAGTAGTAATGTTAGCAGTTGGAATGGTTACAACATCATTAACTGGATGTGCCAATAAACATGAAACAATTACTATAAATAGTAAAAGTGATTGGATTTTTGATGATATTACTATCAATTTAAAGGAAGGATATTGGATAAGAGATTATAGTATTGACTATGAAAATGGTGTTGTAACTTTAAATTTGGATAAGAATTAACAAGCACAGTAAACCGAAGTTTCCTTGGAAGTTAGGAGGTAAGATTTTTTGCAGAATAAATATTCTAAAAAGCAATTAGAAGAATTATATAATTGCGATATTTTTAAAGATTCAGGCTTTGATGATAGTCACTTATTTTGGGTAGCGCAGGGATTGCCATTTACAGAAGATGGCGATGATTGCTTATTCGTACATGCAGATGGATGGGATCTGGATGAGCTACACGAAAATATCAGAGAAGCAATTAGAGAGCATTGCATCGTATTTGACGGAGAATAATACATTGAAAGGAGTGAGAGATTTGCTGCAGCATTAAATCTGGATTTGCTCTGAGTAAGAAATGTTAGAGACTAACAAAATATACAATGAAGATTGTCTTGAAGGTATGAAAAAGATTGATGATAAATCAGTCGATGCGATTATTACGGATCTTCCTTATGGGCAAACTTCACGAAATAAATGGGATTCAGTTATTCCATTTAAACCATTATGGGAACAGTATGAAAGAATCATTAAAAACAATGGTGCGATTATTCTATTTGCGAATGGTATGTTTACTGCAGATTTAATGCAAAGCAATCGTAAGCTTTGGAAATATAATCTGATTTGGGAGAAAACACAGCCAACAGGATTTCTAAATGCTAAGAAAATGCCATTGCGCTCACACGAAGATATCTGTATTTTCTATAAGAAACTTCCAACATATAATCCACAAAAAACAACTGGATATCCAAGAAAAGTTAGCAAAGCAGAACATAAGACTAACTGTAAAGAGACTACTGATTATGGAGAACATGGTCTTACTACTTATGATAGTACAGAAAGATATCCTAAGTCGGTATGGACATTTGCAAAGGATATTCAAAAGTCGGCACTTCATCCGACACAAAAGCCTGTAGCACTGATTGAAGAGTTGATCAAGACCTACACCAATCCAGGAGATTTAGTTCTTGATTCATGTGCAGGAAGTTGTACAACTGCAGTTGCAGCTTTGAATACAGGTAGAAATTACATATGTTTTGAGAAGGACAAGGATATTTTTGAGGTTGGAAGTAAGAGAGTAGCTGAATATGCTAATCAGGATTTATTGATAAGTACAACTTAATTAAGAGAATAAGAATAATGAAAGGAGACGAGGTTCGTGTACACAAGAAGGAATTCCTTACTCCAAGTAATTAAATGGTATATCAAGGAAGTAAAAACAGATTGGCAAAATTTTTAGTGCCAATTATTCAGAAGTATATTGATGATAATAATATTAAAACTTACATAGAGCCTATGTGTGGTGGAGCTAATCTTATTGACAAGATTAATTGTGATAAGAGAATTGGAGCAGATATTAATGAAGAGTTGATTGCTTTGTTGAAATATGCTCAGACAGACAACAGCTTATCTATCGCACCTGAAGTATGTACATTTGAACATTACGCAGAGGTTAGAGAAGATAGAAAACTTGGAACTCATAAGTATTTATCAGAATATATTGCATTGATTGGATATATGGCAAGCTATGGTGGTAGATATTTTGATGGTGGTTATGGTAGAGATTCAAAGGGTGGTAGAAGTATTTATAATGAGAGATTAAATAATTTCAAGGAACAAGCACCGAATTTAAATGATATTGAATTTATGTGCTGTGATTATCAGAATTTCTCAGATTATAAAAACTGTGTATTTTATTTTGATCCACCTTACAAAAATACAAAACAGTATTCTAAACAGTCAATTGACTACGATTCTTTTTACGATTTTCTTCGTAAACTTTCAGAGAACAATATAGTGTTGATAAGTGAATATAATATGCCTGATGATTTTAAGTGTATCTGGCAGAAAGAACGTAAAGTGTTGCAGAAGTCAGATAGAGTTACAGGTGAAAAAGCGGTAGAAAAGTTGTTTGTAGTAGATAAAATTTAACAAAAAATTTTGGTTTCTTGGTTTGTCACGAAAACTATACAATATTCGAGACAAAAAGAGAATATAACAATGTATTTACAATTTAGGAAAGGATAAGAGTACCATGGGTAAGCTGCGCAGCACTTAGGTACAAGTATTGGCATTAAATATTGGATATTTAACATCAGATAAGGAAGATAATGAGTTATACACGCCTTACTACGCTGTAGATCACATTGTCAAATATCTTCCCAAAGGCAAGATTATATGGCTTCCATTCGATGAGGAATGGTCATCTTTCAACAAAAGATTGACAGAATTAGGTTACAGAGTAGTGAGAAGTTCATTAGCTGAAGGTCAGGATTTCTTTAAGTATGAGCCTGAACATTGGGATTTAATAGTTAGTAATCCACCCTTCTCAATCAAAGATAAAGTCTTAGAAAGACTCTATTCATTCAACAAACCATTTGCGGTTCTTCTACCGCTTAATTCCCTACAAGGTAAAACAAGATATAAATATTTCAAAGATGGTATTCAGATTCTTAGTTTTGATGCAAGAATTTGTTATCACAATAAAGAGCATATGGACTCTGTAGTAAAGGGTAGTCCATTTGCAACGGCATATTTCTGTAGAGATTTATTACCAAAAGATCTAATTGTTGAAAAATTGGTTACATATGAAAGACCATTAGGAGAATAAACCAATAGGAAAACCACGTTTCATTTGAGGAGGTGATTGAGTGGATACATCATGTGAAACTTGTAAATGTAATACCTGTAAGATGAATGAAAATGGTGGCATTTATGGTGGATGTTTCGATTGTGAAGATTGCAAAGAACAAGATTTATACTGTGAAGATTGTTCAATGTATGAATATGACAAAGATAGACTGAGTAATTAGGAGAATAATAGTATGAATAAGAGACAGAAAAAGAAATTCATTAAGAAGAATATGACTAAGCTAAGGAAGATACATCCAAGCGAAGGTGATATTATAGTTCTTCGGTGGAATCCAGATAGTGAATATATAGATTTTGACACCATTGTTGAGTTCTATAAAGCATGGGAGAATGCAGGAATCTTTGATAAATGCGGAGCTGCTATTGTTCCATGTAACTTTAAAATTTTCAACAAGGAAGAAGCTCAAATATATGTTGATAAGTTACAGAGTATTGTAGATCAGATGGGAGAATAAAAGTATGAGGTCAATTGAGTCAGAAAGCATAGATGTTGGTGAAAAGAAATATTATCTTGTAACTCCTGAAGGTCTAATATTCCATGAAATTCCATTTGAAGAAATACACAACTTAACAAGAGAAGTATGGGTATCAACCTGCCCTTGTTGTGGTGGAATTCAAGGATATTATTATTCAAAAAATGAAGCCAAACAAAATAGCAAATTTTGTGTTCAATGCAGTTGTACTCATTTGTTTTTAGTAAAGAGATACAAAGGGTATTATAAACAGAATGTGAATTTCAAACTTTTGACAAAATGTTATAAGGAATATAGAGGAATTAAGTATCCTTATATGGATATTCATGGTTAGCAGGAAAGAAGCATTTCCTGTTAATTTTGTCTAAGAGCATTTCTACACACGGTTTTCCAAAATAAAAAAGAGAGAATAACTAAATATAAGGAGGTATAGAACTTGCATATAAGAATTGTTGGGTTTAGCGACAGATATGATGATTATAAACTTCTTGGATATACAGAAGTGGAGAATATATCAGAAGTTTTTAAGACGCTAGATTATATGAGAAAAAACGAAATTCCATTAATAATCAATACTAATGATGTCATTGATACAGACGGAGAAGAATATTACATAGATAGTATTACAATGGTATTCCCAAAAGTGAGTGGTGAGATTGGAAGTTGTATTACTGTTTATGTGAAAGATGTTTAGGAGAATAAATATATGAAGATAGAGTTAATCAAATTAAAATTCAATGATACTTGTGCATATAAGCATAAGCCATTCACTTATTGCTGCGATGAAATTCAAAATGATAAAGCTATTGTATTTACAGGTGAAGATTTGGTATGCAACGATACTTTTGGATTAGTAGTAAGAGATTCAGATGACTATATAATTCCTCAATTTTGTACTTCACATACAGAAGTCATTACATCTTATGAAGACGAATGGGAGCAGACAGACAATTATCCAATCCAGTTTTGTCCTCACTGTGGCAAAAAGATTGAGGTTTCAGTCGTAGACGAGATTGATGTATCTGATAAGTACAATGAATTATCTAAGCAGCGTGATGAATTATGGAAGAAGTGTCAGAGAACAGATAGTAAGAAAGAAGAGCATGAACTGAGAAAACAGGTTAGAAAGTTAGATGACCAGATAAACGGCTTCTATGAATTGGGTGAGTGGAAAGGAGAATATTAAAATGGAGAACAGATTATTACTTGAAAGTGAAGTGATTAAAACAGTAGATAAACATACAAACGATGAGAATCAGTTAGATAACGACATTAGCTGTATTCTTGAAGAAGTAAATCCTGTCGTATTGGTTGGTTCAAAAGAAGCAATAGATAGCTTAAAAGTAGAAACTAAACCAGTCCAGAAACAGAAACGAGTTGAACTATTCGAGAATGAAGATGTCGTTTTAGAGCAACGTGGCAACAGATATTACTTGTCTCTGTACGATAAGAAAGGAAATTTCCAGAGAGAAGTTACTATTGATGTTAAGGACGATTACAAGGTTGGATTTGGAAATTGTAAGTAAAGGAGATTACTATGGCGGTATTTAAAAAATTTAAAGATGATGAGTTGATCGTAAGTTGTAAATGTGGATGTGACGAAGGTATCCACTTTAAGATTCATGATTATGGTGATGGAGACTACGCTTTCTTAACATATACAAACGGTAACTTTTACACTCAACAAAGACCGTTCTTTGAGAAGTTGAAGAAAATTTGGGCGATTATCTGGAATAAAGATTTCTATTATTCTGATATTGTGTTGACAAAGGATGATTTCAAAGAATTTAAGGAATGGATTAATAGAAAGTAGAGTAATAAGAATTTCAGGTTTCTTTGGTAACAAAGAGAGAATATTAAAGTAAGGATAAAATCAATGATTTTTATGAACTAAGAAAAAATAAAAGAGGTGAACGATTAATGTCTTTAGTATATAAAAATGACACATATAACTATAATGGTGAATATGAAATGGGTTCATTAAATAAATTTGCACAAGTAGAAAGAAGATTGTCAGCAAAGAAACAAGCATTAGATGATATGAAGAATGAATATAATCTTATTGAACAACAGGCATTTCGCACTTATAAAGAGAATATTCAGTATATACTGCTTGATCAACCTTCTACGATTAAAACGTGTAGAGAATGGTTAAATATGTTATCAAAGAATCAGGATGCAGATGGTAACAAGCTTGATAAGAGAAAGAAATATAAAGAAAAGGAAACATATGATTGGTATATTGATTATATTAAAAAGCTTCTTGATATTGAGTATATGAATAACGTTAAATTCATTGATTATAATTTTGGTCAAGCTACTAATATCCAGTTTGAATATAAAGAGCATAATTGGTATTTAGAAATTCCTCATATTAAAGCTATCAAATTAGATGCATATAAGAATTATGGTGGCAGTGTATTTAAACTTGCGTTAGTACACAATAATACAGAATATAGTTGTAGTTGGTCGCAGTTTGGCTCTACATATGAGGAAGATGAATTAAGAGATATTATGGCACAAGGTATTGAGAAATATTGTAATTAGTTGAGGTAACTTCACAGGAAAGCAACATATCATTGGATTATAGAAAAGAGGTATCAAATGGATGATTATAAAAAGCTAATTGATTCAACTGAATTACAGAAAACAGTATTGAATTTCATTGGTTCTGAAGAATTTAATAAGATGGTCAATTGTTCAATATTCAAGGATAATCAAGAGTGTAAATCTGCCATTATTTACGGAATGTCGATCGCATCAATGTTGGTCTGTGATTGTACTCCATTTTATATCAAATTTAATGAAGAAACTGATGAAGATGATAACAGACCACAATGCTGCATAGACCACGATAAGTATTTTTCAACATGTGACACTTGTGAGTTTGGAGAATAATATATTGGAGGTAAAAATATAAATGAAAATTCTTTCAGTAATGAACAATCATCTTAAAGAAGTGGAAAAGAAGGATTATGGATATGGGTGTACTTGTGATAATTGTGGAACAACTTTTATTTTTGAGAGTTCGGAAGCTGCTTATCCAAGACATATTAATCCTAAACCAAACGAATGTTATGTGCCTTGTCCAAATTGCAAACATATTATTACTTTAGCAAAATGTACTAAATTTAAAACATCATATGAGTTGAATGATTTTAAAAGAATTCATGACGAATAAGTTAATTCGCAGTAAACCAATCTTTCTTTTGAAAATTTATAATCATATCTAAGCCATTCGGCTATGGGAATCCCAATAAATAAGAGAATATTACAGTGTAACTAATAAAAATATTACATATAAAGGAGATTTTAAATGAAGAACACAAATTGGAAAGTGCCAGTAATTATTGGCGTAGGAGTATTAGCAGTTATTTTGATGATTGTATTTGGTGTACAGAGTTCGCAGAATAAAGCTATTGCACTTGAGGAGCAGGTAAATACAGCGTCATCAGATATTAAGGTACAGGAAAAGCGAAGAGTTGATCTTGTATATAACCTTGCTGATTGCGTAAAACAGTATGACAAACATGAAGCTGATACATTGACAGCAGTTGCAGATGGTCGTGGATCAACAGGAGATATTGAGAATGTAACAACAGCTATTACAGCAGTTGCAGAAGCATATCCTGAGCTGAAGTCCAATGAGAACTATAAGACTCTTATGAATGAGTTATCTATGACAGAGAATATGATTGCAGAGTATCGCAGCAATTACAATAAACAGATTAAGGAATACAAGCGATATGTGAGAAAGTTCCCTACAAGACAGTTTCTTGGATTGCTTGGATATGAAGTACAGGAATATGAGTATTTGGATTACAATGCACCCGTTGATGCTCCACAGTCGTTGTTCAAAGAGGATTAGTATATGAGACATGGTAGAAAGGGTTTTGATTTTGGCGATTTTGAAATAACAAAACGTGAAATTTTGGCTAGTATTTCTATCATTGCAGTTATGATTCTGTTTGGTATTCTGATTTCTTCCAAGATTTCAGAATGCCAAATGGATAAAAATGAAATTTATAATAAGGCTGTTAAGATAGAAAGTCAAGAAATGTTCCAATACGGAATGGACACAAATGTTGGTAATGCGTTTGTATATGGTGATTTAAAAGCAGTAGATACAGTTACATATCCTGAAATTGGTGGAGAATATATGTATGTAGAAAAAGTCAAAGAGCGATATACGATGCATACAAGAGTTGTTACATATACAACAGGTAGTGGAAAAACAAGACAAACTCATACAAGAACAGAAACATATTGGACTTGGGATAAAGTTGGAAGCGAAGATATTAAATGTAAAGAAGTATCATTCTGTGGAGTGAATTTTGCAAGTAATAAGATTGATTTACCTGATACTGATTATATTGACACTATCAAGGAATCAAGTAATGTGAGATATAAGTATTATGGTGTTGGCACTAAATATGAAGGAACAATTTTTACAGATTTGAGAGATAAAACCATTTCTGATAACACATCATTTTATAATAATTTAACGATTGATGAGACGATAGAAAGGCTAGAATCTGATTTTCCAATTATTATTTTCTGGATCTTTTGGGTTATTTTAATCGGTGGAATGGTATTTGGGTTCTACTATTTGGATAATAGGTGGTTAGATTAAGGATAAGAAAGGAGAACAAATGAGTAGCAGTAGCATTTATGGAATAAAAAAAGATTATACAGGAGAAGAAATATTAGAGTATAAAAATTCGTGGTGTTTTTCTCCTATAATTTGGAGTGTCTTGCCAGACAAATATATTCATGACTACATTCAAACACCGTATGGATATAAAAAAGGAATTATTGGAATGGATGGAAATGATGTATGGATAAGAACTAATAAAGCTATCAATGAATGTGATAACACACCTGATAGAGTTTGTTGGGAGATGTCGAACCAACAGATTTTTCATACATCTGACAAACAAATTATTTCAGATTCTATTATGCAATTCTTAAAACAAAATGATACATATGATGTATCAGAAAAAGATAATGTTCCCGTTTTAAAAAGAGAATATATTATTGAGAGATTTACAGAAATATCAAATGATATTTTGTCAATTGATGAAAATGAATTTCCATATTTTGTTTTTAAAAATACAACAGTTGATGAAGGTGTTGAGATATGGTTTAAAAAATATGACGAGGAATCTGATGAGTATGTTTCGTGTGCAATGTCAGAAAATACAGATGATTTTTATGCAGAATTTGTATTTTTCAAAGATGGAAAAATTGACAAATTTGTAAGTAACAAGGATTATCAGTTTGAATCATAGAAAGAAATTTTTCTTTCTTTTGGACAGATTGGAGGTGTGAAATGAAAAAGTATTATAGACAAGCAATCGCATTTCTTTTGGTATGGTTCTGTAGTGGTGTGACGATGTATTCATATCAAGCAGAAAATAAAATACTTGGAATTACTTTTACACTTTTAAGTTTTTTATATTGGTTCATTATAGACAAAGATGATTAGGAGAATAACATCATGAAAGGTAAATATAAAGGCTGTGACATAGAAGTAGGACTAGATAACTTGGGTTTCTTAACCTTCGCAGTGCTCGATAATGGATACGAAGTGACAAGTGGATTTTCTGAAAGTAGTGATTCTGTAAGAGATTATTATAGGTATATGAAAAGTGTAGTAGATGACTATAAAGAACATCCAGAAGATTACGAATAGGAGAATAATATTATGAAGTTGATTAACAAATATGCAAATACAAGATATTCAAAAATGAATGAATATTATTGTGAAATTACAACAGAGTTGGACAAGCTTGCAGGACTTGATCCTAATGGACATTGGAAACATTATGTGCTTTGTGATTATGAGGATAGTTGTTTGCCCATCAGAATTCCAGGTGGAACACTTGGAAGTATTGAGTATGATGAGAATAAGATTATTACAAAAATTCATGTTTGCACTGATTATGTTGTGAAAACTTATCCTGATGATGTAAATGAACAGCTTCAGAAGTTCATTGGTCAGAAGATAGAAATGGGAGACTAACATTATGGCACAGTTAATTGATAAAACAGTATTACGAAAAGAATTATCTAAGTTGCCATCTGAAATGGGATTTGTAAGAAAGTCTGATGTAATGCAAACTCTTGGCAGTCAGAAATGTGCCTACGATATAAAAGAAGAGAGAAATAAAACTCTTGATGAAGTTCTAAAGACTTGTGACATTGAATGTGGATTGTACAGTGGTAATGCTAAAAATCTTACAAGACACGTTTTGATGAGAATATTAGATGGATTGAGAGAATAATTTAACAGGAATGATTCGTTTCTCTTGAAATTTGGAGGTAAAATGGAGAAATTTTATATTGTAACAAATGAGAAATTCCTTAAAGAAATTGATGATTATAGAAAACATGAAGAAGAAAGAAGATCATTAGTAAATGATTTTTTTGAGAACAAAGGTATTGTAGGGGAAGAATATTATATTAGTGGAGATGGATTTGTAAATCGCCCATTTAAAGAGCATGAAAAGAATAATATCAGATTATATATATCTGATTGTAATGAAAATGATCAGAAATTTGGAAAAGAGTTACTGAAGCCAACGAAACTATTCAGTGATTCTGATGTGTTAATGAGAAAGTTTAGAGCTAACAGCAAGACTTTAAAAGAGTTTCAGAATTTATGCATCGAAAAGAATATTGTCATTAACAATCATTCGATTCGTGAAGGAGATTATTTTAAGGAACTACATTTAGGGGGATATTCAATTTCAAGATTTGAACATGAGAATAAATTATATTTAAAAATTTCTACAACAAAATATGAAACTATTACACCAGATGATACAGGTTTTACAGAAATTAAAGGCAGCGAATTCTATAAAGCACTTGAAGAATTTGAATCAAAAAATATGTAAATATCGGTTTCTTACGAAGTTTAGAAAGAGAGGTAAATATGAAATTAAAAGTACATTCATTAAGAATAGAACATATTCGTACATACAACGATAGAGATGATGATTTTGAAGACAATTACAAATATATCTTAAATTGTATTTCAGAGAATAATTTAAAATATGAAGTAGCACTTTGGACGGAATATGGTGATTGTCCTAGTGGTTGGTGCAGCGCATCATGGGGACATTGTGAAGTAAAACGTGTCGATTCATTTATCGGCTCAACACATAAACCAATCAAAGATTTATCGTTTGAAATCGAGACAAAAGAAGGAGACTTTGAAGATACTATTTACAATGCCGAGAATGATATTTTCTATGTAGATGACGATGGTGATGACTGTTGGTATCCAAATGGCGATGTTGGAATTACGGAAGAATTATTTACAGAAACAAATCGTGCAATGGATAAAAGACCTGTTTGGATTTTTAAAGGTGATAGTGGATTAGGTAAGAGTTATATTGCAGGAATTATTGCTAATTCAGATCGAGCGAAAACAGTATATGAGACAGACGCTCATGAAGAGTTAGACACCATTGAAGCTGACATTATTGTTGTTGGTAATAAATATGACCATTCATTTGAAGAAATTGAGTCAAAAATCAAAGGAGAACATGAAATCATTTATGTTGACTTTTCAAAAAGCCTATAAAATAAGGCTTTTTGGAAGCGAAAAGTACCAAGAAATTTCGATTTTCTTGCGAGGAGGTGAAATCTTGGAGAAAGTAATTAAATATAGATGTTCTGAATGTGGAGAATTATTTGATACACCTGAAGAGGCTTTAGCTTGTGAAACAAGACACAAAAGAATTGAGAGAGCAAATGTGATGCTTAGGCATGGATATACATTAAAACAAATCAATGACGAGTGTGAGATTTGGGATTCTATACCAAAACATTTAGAGAATGTAAATACGGACAACTGTTTCAAAATCAGTTACTGGCAATGTTGTCAACACCCTGCTTATAGAATTACTCGTATCTGTTTTGATGGAGAGGTAAATGTAAGAGGTTGTGGTTCGTGGAGTGGATATTATAGTGATCATCTTAAATTAAGTAGCAGTGACTTAATGAACCCAAGACCAAAGGAAGAATTGTTTATAGATAGTAGATATACAAGTAAATGGTAAATATAAAGGAGAATATATATATGAATGAAACAATTAAAAACGAAGAAGCGTTGGAAGAAGTTAATCCAGTAGATGAGTATTTAAATAATTATAAAGAACAGAAACTTGCTGAATTTTGTGTTCAGAAAGATAAAGAGATTGCAAACCGTAAGGAAGAAAGACAGAAACTCATGGAACAGATTTCAGATATGAAAGTTACGGTTAAGCAGCATGACGAAACATGGAATAATATGGATAGTTTGTATGCCAAGATTAAGAAATTATCTGTAAATGATTATTTGAAGTTATATCATATGATGAATAACGATATTGCAGGAAATTACTCAACAATTACAACTGTACTTCCTGGTTATGTTGGTATCAATGGTAATCGGTAAAGTAAGAGTACATGAAACTGACATTTCTTGGTTTGGAGGTGAGATTATTAAAACTTATATAAAAAATACGATATTTGTTGTAGTGATAATTGCAACAATATTCTTCGGAGCGTATAAATTTTCATCTTATCTAAAATATACAGGAGACTATTCATATGAATTACAGGAAATAAAAGATGGTACTTATGCGATTTATCATTCAGTATCATCTAATGTGCCATCTCACAATTATGATGTGATTACTGTTTGTTATAATGATCAGATTCATATGTTCCAAGGAACGGTAAATATTCAACAGACAAATAATAAACCTTGTATTGAAATAGCTGCTAAACCACATATAAATTATGGTGATGAAATTACAGTGTTTATTCCAAAAGGTACAGTTGAATTTACAGATAATGTAGGATTGAAATAAGAGAATAAAAGTAAGAGGTGAAAAATTATAGAATACGATTTTGAAGGGAAAGAAAATGCTATCACGGCAGAACATTTAAGAAATGGTCAAACTTGTAAAGTAGTTGGATTTGGTCAGTCAATGACACCAATACTTAAATCAGGTCAACCAGTAATTTGTAAACCTGTGACAGAAGATACAGAGTTAAAAAAGAATGATATTGTACTCTGTAAGGTTAAAGGCAATTATTATTTACATAAAATTTCAGCAATCAAAAATGGTATCAGTTACCAGATTTCAAATAATCATGGTCATGTCAATGGCACAATTACAAGAAGCAATATCTTTGGTATTGTTGTTGAAATTCTTTAAGACTCATTCGAGTTACAATTTCCAATAAAAATGAAAATCGAATAGAGAATAAGTAAACATCAGAAAGGAATGTAAAGTGTAGCTACTGTAAATCATATGAGCTTTCTGGTAGAACAAAATGGAGAAAAAAGTATTAGCAGGTGCTAAATTGGCTGGTGGTAATCCAGAAAATGAAAGAGTAGAAAATGATTATTATGCAACCAACCCCGAAGCGGTAAAGATGTTGCTTTCAAAATATGATTTTTTTGCACAGACAATATTAGAGCCCTGTGTTGGTGGTGGTCATATTGCCAATACAGTAAATGAATTTTATAAGAACAAAAGGGATATTACGGGACTTGATTTAGTGGATAGAGGCTATCCAAATACAATAGTAACAGATTTCCTTACATATGATACAGATAAAAAATATGAAGGAATTATTACAAATCCACCGTATTCATTGGCAAAAGAATTTGTTGAAAAAGGAATGGAGCTATTAACAAATGATGGTCAGATGGCAATGTTTCTTAAAATTCAATTTCTTGAAGGTGCGAAAAGGAAAGAGTTATTTGAGAAATATCCACCTAAATACATATATGTTTTCAGAAATAGAATGGCAACTTGGAATAGTGGTTTAGAAAAAGATCCAAAAACAGGAAAGAAATGGGCAACTACAATGTGTCACGCATGGTTCGTATGGGAGAAAGGTAGTACATCTGAACCAATTGTTAGATGGTTATAAATCGAACAGAGAATAAGTAAGTGAAGTAGTTCAGTGGAAATCACTGTTTCATTCGGATTTCGAGGAGGTGAATATCAATGCAGAAAGATAGCAAAGATGCAGAAATTATTTTTACATATAGATTAGTTGATGGCACAAAATATGGACTATCAACTGGTACAAAACGTGGGATTTGCACAAAAGAGTTTTATGATTTTGATAGTGTAGAAGAAATTGAAACTCTTATGCTTGGATTGGCTGATATGCTTAATAAAATCAGATTAGAACATAATGGAAAATTCCCAAGATGGTAAGAGAATAACATTTTGAGGAGGTGAGAAAGATAGAGAATCTTATAAACTTATCAGATATTATTCTTGATAAATTAGAGAATATACATATAGATGCAAAAGGTACTGTCTTAGGAGAGCCTAAAAGCATAAACATTGGAATTGATATTTCAGATTTAAATAATGCAGAAATGGAAATTACATGTTGGGACGAAAGAAATCCTATAACTGGGAAAATGGAGCGTAAGAAAAAAGCAACAATTAGTTTCACAGATTATGAAATGGACTATAAATTTCAAGATAAAAACAAAACTAATATATTGGAATGTTTATGGGAAGCGAGTAAAAAATAAGAAAAGAATGTACAAGTGGAGGTGAGAAAGTGGCAGATTTTAGATTTAATGAAGACTTTGCAAATAATTGGAAGTCAGGTCAGATAGTTACTTGTGAAGAAAAAGAGGATGGTTATTTAATTGATAAAGTTGCATTTATTGAAAAGGACGAACTTTTAAAACATGGTGAATTTATCACAATGAATGTTCAGATATTGGGATATATTAAGCAAGGTGAAAAAGGTGATTTGACGTTTACATATGATAGAGATTTTCAACCAGGAGACACAGTACAACATTTCAAAGGTGATTTCTATAAGATTGTTGCCATTGGAACTAATACAGAAACAGAAGAAAAGATGGTTGTATATCAGAGCTTAAAGGATCAGAGAGTATGGACTAGACCATATGATATGTTTATCAGTAAAGTGGATAGAGAGAAATATCCAAACGCTTATCAGCCATATAGGCTTATCAAAGTAAAGATTACTGCTTAGTAATCAGTCTTGAACGATTCAGTTCAAAAATCCCAAAAATCAAAACTGAATAGAGAATATAAATATGGGTGGAAGAACAGCATACCCTTGGGTTTTTATACTCAAAAATCACTGTTGAAGATAGATTTTTACATAAATTTATTTTCTGTGTTCCAGTCGCAAGACTGTTCAAATATAGTTATTAAAAAATTTTATTACATATTATAAGGAGGACATTTTTTAAATGGCAGAGACAAAGAAAAAAGGAAGATTATTTGATTTACCTGAGACAAAGGGTGCATTCCAGTTAAAGGGAGTTGTATCTGGTATGGAGAAGGATACAGCATTTAAGGAGATTAAAACCAAGAGTGGCAAGCCTATGAGAATGCTTAATTTTGGTACAAGCTACCTTGATGGAGAGACATTATATGTTAATCTTCAGGGAATGGAACAGGAGAATGTTTATTTCTCTAAGAGAGCTGAGAAGAAGGGTGAAAAGGCTGATACTGTAAAAGTACCTTGGGCTGATAGATTCTCTTATAACCGTGAAGGATACCGTATGATTGGTAAAAACATTGGTGTAAAGAAGAAAGTCGATTCTGAGGGTAAGACAGTTAATGACAAGAAGATTCTTACAGATTTTGATGCTTGCAAGGAAGTTAAAGATAATCTGAAGGACGGTGCAAGTGTATTTATTCGTGGAAATCTTGATTATAGCAGCTTTACAGATGACAAGGGTAATAAGAGAACATCTACAAAGCTTGTTCCAAATCAGATTTCACTTTGCTCAGAGGTCAACTTCGATGATGAGAAGTTCGAGAAGCAGAACGATTTCAACCAGGTAATTATTTTCATGGGTATCGAGCAGGAAAAGGATGATAACGATAAGCCAACAGGTAGATTTATTGTCCTTGCAAAGATTGTTACATACAGCAATATTGAGGATGTTCAGTTTATCATTGAGGATAAGGCTCTCGCTAATAAGTTTAATAAGTCACTTAAACCTTACAATGCAATTAAGGTAAGTGGACATATGGTTTCTTCTACTCAGACAGAGACAGTTACAACAGATGATGATGACAATTGGGGTGAAGAGGACAGTATGGAGAAAGTATCTGCACCTACAAAGAGAGAGTTTATTATCACAGGAGCAAAGGGTTCTTCAATTGATAAGGAACTTTATACAGAGGAGAATGTAACAGAGGCTATTGCAAAGATTAAGAATGCAAATAAGGCAGAAGAGAGTTTTGGTTCTGACTCTAATGACGATTGGGGAAGTGCTGATGGTCTTGATGGATCAGACGAGGACGAAGCTTGGGATTAAATAATTCTAAGCAAGAAAGAGTTGGTGAAGTGTCATATTCAAAATATGGCACTAAAGCCACTATTCTTGATTACCAAAATAATAAAAGGGTACTTATTGAATTTGATGACGATTATAAGTTTAGATATTTTACTTCATATATAAATTTTAAAAATGGAAGTATAACAAATCCATATGATAAATCAATATATGGTGTAGGTTTTATTGGTAATGGTAGATATAACTCAAAACATATTTCATATCCAATTTGGTTTAACATGATTAAACGATGTTATGGAAATAAAAGTTATGATAACGCATCATATTACGATTGCAGTGTAGAACATAGTTGGCATAATTTTCAAAATTTCGCAAAATGGTATGAACAAAATAAATATCAATGTGGTGAAAAACTTACTATTGATAAGGATGTAAAAATTCATGGTAATCGGATATATTCACAAGAAAATTGTATGTTACTTCCCGAAAGATTAAATCTTTTATTTATAAAGGAAAAAGCAAGACGTGGAGATTTACCAATAGGAGTTTATTATCAGAAAGATAGAAATAATTATGTAGCCATGTGTTCCATTGATTGCAAATCTTATTATATTGGTTCATATAAAACTCCAAGTGAAGCATTTTTACATTATAAAAACTTCAAGGAAGACTATATTAAATCTAAATTGAGAGAATATATAAATGTGTTACCAACTGATATTTATAAAATTATCGAAGGATACACAATACAAATTTCAGATTAACGGAGGAAATAAAATTGAAGACAAGAGCAGCAAACAAAATTCAGACAAAATTAGTAACATTATTATACGGAGCTACATTTAGTGGAAAGACAACATTAGGATTACAGCTTGCAGATTTTAAGAGAAATGACGGTAAGCCATTTAGAGTAGCAGTTGTAGATGCTGAAGGTGGCGGTGTCGATGATGCAGTTGATGAGTTAGAGGATAGAGGAATTGATACTAGAAATATTCATATCTTTTATACTCAGAGCCTTCAGGAGCTTACTACAATTCTTGACAAGATTAAGAACCATGATACTTTCTATGAGTTTGACGAAGATGGAAATGAAACAGATGAGCCAATTGTAGATGCGGATGGAGAAGAATTTTTCCCAGATGCAATCCTTATTGATGGAACAACTATTTTCCGTTTAACAAGTGAACAGGGATTATTAGAATTATCTAAGAAGAGAAATACCATTAAGGCTGATAAGGACGGGCTTGTAGGAGCTGAAAGATTTGTTAAGATTCAGGGAGCAGATCTTGAGTTCAAGGATTATAAGAAGTTGAACTATTCTGGTCAGAATCTCGTACTTGACTTAATGGCAATTGGTATCAATGTTGTTCTTACAGCAAGAGAAAAAGATGAAACGGTTCAGAAGATGGATAAGAATGGTCAGCAGGTATCAGTGTCAACAGGAAGAAAGGTACATGATAGTTTTAAGGGATTAGATTACAATGTAAAGACTATTCTTCATATGTACCAGGATTCAGAAACAGGTCAGATTTGTGCGGAAGTTGTAAAGGATAGAACAAGAGTACATAAAGCTGGTGATATTCTCGAAGATCCAACACTCCTTGATTGGCAGACAGTCATTGATAAGAATGTTGATAAGAAGGAATTTGTATTAAAGAATGACTTAGATAAAGCCGTAGAGACTGAGCAGGAGATGTATGAGAAGGAAGCAATGGAACTTCATAATTCATTAAAGGGTGATACAAATGCAACAACAGAGTCATCATCTGACGATACAGACATTGAAGCAATTAAGAAAGAGATTATTGCTAAGAGAAATGCACTTCCACCTACAGAGAAGAAAGCAATGAAGGAAAAACTTGAAGCAGCAGGACTTCCTACAGCATACAAGAATGTAACTGATATTGAGATTCTTAATAAAGTATTAGCAATGTTTGATTAAATTTGGATTATGTAAAGGTAGGATTATGGCAAGATACACAGGTAATAACAAAAATGGTGTTAAAAGAAAATGTGGTTGTTGCGGAGAAAACCTTTATATAAACAAGAATAATATTGACGATGCAATCTACTATGATAAAAAAACATATCATAGTAGTTGCTTTATCAATATATGTCAGAAGCGTATTGCTAATAAAAGGGCAGACGTATCAGCAAAATGGACTTGGATATATGACCACATTGATTCTATAAAAAAAGATACATATTCACATCTCGCAGTAGCAATAGAGCAAGATGAGATATTTGAATTTATTAAAGAAGCATATGATTTGACAATTATCCCTACTACCGTATGGCAGAAGTTAAGTAACATTTATAATGGAACTTTTAAAGGGATGTCGGTAGGTATTCCACCTTCAGACTTACTTGATATGTGGCAAAGAAAAATAGATATGCTTAATGGTATTGCGAAAAAGAATGAAGTAAAAGGTATTCATATGCAGCCAGAACAACGACTTTCGTATGATTTATCCATTCTGGTTAATAAATATGACAGTTATTTAAGGTGGAAAGAAAAACAGAAAATACTTGAAGCCGAGAAAGAAACAGAAAAATCACAGAATATTGTCAGTCAATCAATTGGTTATACTAATGTGTCCAAAGATAGTAAAGTTGATACAGATGATATTTCAGGCTTGGTGGATGATATTTTTGGATAGGAGATAATATTGGATAATGAACATGAATTAAAAGACTGTAATGTGCAAGCAGAAATCCTATTTGTTGGTTCTATAGCAAAGGATTTAGACTTGATTGTAAATTACAGCACATTTATGAGAAGTAAGTATGATTTCTCTGATCCTGCGACAAAGTTTTTTTATGATAATCTTGAAACTTATTTTCTTACATTTTCACAAACATTAGATGAAACAAAAATGAATGTGTTTATGAGCCAAAATGAAGAACGACTTAAATTATATAAGCAGTATAAAGGTTGGAAAACACTTCAAAGGTTTATGACCTTAGCAGATGAAAATGATGTCAAAAATTATTTTGATACTGTTAAGAAATATTCATTGGTAAGAGAATATGGGAGAAATGGTTTTCCAGTTGAGAAAATATTATCTCATAGGAATTTTGATAAAATGTCGCCAAATGACATTTACAGAATTATTCGTACAAAAGCAGATAAGATAAATACAGTTATTAATGCTGGTGAAGAAGCTGTTGAGCTTACCGATAAAAACTCATCTCAAATTGACAAATATCTTGAAAAGCCAAATTTCGGCTTACCTTTCCCTTGGTATATGTATAACGAATTTTTTCTTGGTCTTAGAGAGACAAAGGTTCTCTTTGAAGGATTTCTTTCTAATGAGGGTAAAACAAGAAAACTTGTACTTTTAGCAGCTTATGTGGCACTTGTGCAAAATGAGAACTTTTTTCTTATGAGTAATGAGATGGATGAAGAAGACCTTCGTAGTTGTCTTATTACGACTGTTATTAATAACAAAGAGTTTCAAGAGCTGCATGGCGTACATATTACAAAGCCTGAGAAAGAGATTGTATTAGGTGTTTATCATGATAAAAATGGTGACATTATTAGAAGAAAAATTGATGATAATGGTGTTTATCTTGAGAGTAATGAAGATTACATAAAGAGAATAAAAGATACGTCAGAAGAATATTGGAATGTAAAAAAAGTTACAGATTGGATTGATAGTAGTGATCATAAGGGCAAAGTTATGTTTAAAGATGTTGGAGATGATTATAGCCCTGAAAGAATTGAATTTGAATTGCGTAAAGCAAAGATGGTTCAGAACATTAAATATTATGGTTATGACACATTAAAAGGTTATAACACTGATGATTGGTCACAGATTAAACAGTTTGCAACTAAATTGAAAGAATTAACAAAAGAACTTCGTATGAGTGGATATGCAGTATTCCAGTTAAGCGATGATACGGTATTTACGGATATTTTTAGTTTGAGTAGTAATAACATTGCCAATGCAAAACAGATAAAGCATGTAGCTGATATTCTGAACATTGGTAAAAAGTTAAATAAGGAAGAATACCATAAATATCAAGTTGTTTTAGAATGTGATTCTTGGGGTGAGCCAGTGACGGAGGATTTAGATTTGAGTAAACAGTATTTTTGTATCAAACCAGATAAAAACAGAGCAGGTAGTAAGGACAAGATTATGTTATTTGAGATTGATTTGAACTTAAATATTTGGAGAAATATAGGTTATATCATTAAAAAACCAAAAAATAGTGACTAATTGGAGGGTGGCAGCTTGGATGTAAAAGAGTTGAAGAATTATATATATGAAAATAATTATTGTGAACAGATATTAGAATCCGTTGGTTGCCACCATATCAAATATCATTCAGTTGGAGCATATTGGACTGCTGGTAATCCTGATGGAGATAATAAAGGAGCAATTATTTTATACAATAATGAGTCCCTTATCTGCTTGAATAAAACTCGACAAATGATAAAGGGTAACAGACAAACAGATATTATTGATCTTGTGTGTTATATCAAAGACCTTACATTCCCAGAAGGATTAAAGGAAATATGCTCAGAAATAGGAATGTCTTATTATCACGATTTTGAAGAGGATATTCCAGATAGTTTTAAAATACTGAAAATGTTAGAAGATATGGATTCTAATATATCAGAAGAGAAAGAAAAACCATTACAACCTATTTCGGAGAAAATACTTTCGTATTATAAACCTTATGTAAATGATTTATTCTACGAAGACCATATAGATTATGAAACACAAAGAGAGTTTGAGATAGGTTTTGATGAAGAAACAAACCGATACACAATTCCTATTCGTTCTGAATTAGGAGATTTAGTCGGTGTAAAAGCAAGATATTTTGATAGAAAAGTACCTGATGGAATGAATAAATATATTTATTTAGAGCCATGTGCAAAATCAAAAATTATATATGGATTGTATAAAACTCTTCCTTATATAAAAAGAACAGGAAGGATTTATATTGGTGAATCTGAAAAATTTGTTGAACAAGCATGGAATTATGGTTATCAAAACACTGGTGGTACAGGTGGGAAGGAACTTTCACAATATCAAATTGATATGCTAGTTAGACTTGGTGTTGATATAGTTTTATGTTTGGACAAAGATGTAAAAAAAGAAGAATTAGAGGAATTAGCAGAAAGATTTCCTGATGGTGTTCCACTTTATTATATGTTTGATGAAGATAATATTCTTGATGAAAAAGAATCCCCAACAGACGATCCTATTAAATGGAAGCACTTGGTAGAGAATAATATATACAGATTAAGATAGGAAGGTGTGTATTTGAAGTACAGATTATATGAAAATAGCGACAATAACACTTCCAATGTATTAGAGGAAGTTTTGAGAAATAGAGGAATTGATGATTATGAGAAATATCTCAACTTAGATGGAAGTGTTTTAATTCCATACGAAAATTTGAATAACATACATGAAGCAGTAGAGTTGTTTATGAAACATTTTAATAACAAGGGTAAAATTGAAATACTTGTCGATGAAGATCCAGACGGTTTTTGTTCAGCAGCTATGATGTATTCTTATATTAAGAAAATGAATGCTGATTATCCAGTTAATTACATATTACACGCAAGAGCAAAGGCACATGGACTAGATGATGACATTGTGATATCTGATGATACAAAATTATTGATTATCCCTGATGCTGGCACAAACGACACAGAACAGTGTAAGGAACTTTCAGAAAGAGGAATTGATGTACTTATTCTTGATCACCATGAGTCAGAAGAAGAAAATCCATATGCATTGATTGTAAATAATCAAATGAGTGACAATTATTTCAATAAGGATTTTTGTGGAGCAGGTATTGTATATAAGTTTTTACAGGCATTAGATGCTGAGACATGGAATGAATTTGCAGATGACTATTTAGATTTGTGTGCATTGGCAAATATTAGCGATGTTATGGATATGCGTTCATTTGAGACAAGATATATTACAAATCTTGGATTACTCAATATTACAAATAAATGTTTTCAGGCACTTATTAAAGCACAAGATTACAGTATGAATGGTAAGGTTAATATTCACAATATCCAATGGTATATAACACCTATTTTGAACGGAATGATTCGTATCGGTTCAAGTGATGAAAAGGAATTGTTATTTAGAGCTTTTATTGAAAAAGATGAGTTCTTTGAATATAAAAAAAGAGCCACAAAGGACAAACCAGCAGAAATAATTCAGGAAAGCATTTATGATAGAGCTGCTAGACTTTGTAAAAATGCAAAATCACGACAAGATAAAATGAAAGAAAAAGGTGTAAAAGCTATTTCAGAAGTTGTAAATAGCCTTCCAATAGATGATAAAGTTATTATGGTTGATGTATCTGACTTACTTGATAGTGGATTAACTGGTGTTGTAGCAATTAAAATTGCAGAGCAATATAATAAACCTTGTATTCTACTAAAGAAACATTTTGATAAAAAGACAAAAACAACTGTATTTGGCGGTAGTGCAAGAAATATTGATAATAGTCCAATTGATAGTTTCAAAGATATTGTTAATTCAACAGGATTCGTTAATGGTAAAGGTCATGCAAATGCTTTTGGTATTGTAGATTTACCAGTTGATGATAAAGAAAAAGCAATTAATATGATGAACAGTATTCTTAGAGATACTGAATATGATTCTACATATCGTGTAGATTTTATCTTAGACATTAATCATGTCACAATCCCTTTAATTATTAAGTTATCACAGTTTGAAGATATTATTTGTCAAGGAATTGATGAACCTATACTTGCAATAGAGAATATATCATTGACAAGAGATTGTTTTGAAGTATTTGGCAAGAATGAGGATACTATCAGTTTTATGGTGAATGATATTAAATACATTCAGTTCAAATGTAAAGAAGGTAATCAGCTATATGATTTTCTTCAAAACGCATGGGATGATAATGATAGTATTACATTTAATATTGTCGGAAAACCTTCAATAAACGAATATAACGGTATTAGAACACCACAGATTATTATCGAAGATGTAGCTGTTATTAGTACAAATAGTAACGATGAAGACGATGATTGGTAGGAGGTGAGTTATGTATAGTTCATTACATAACCATACATATTATTCATTACTTGATGGATATGGTAGTCCAAAAGAAATGTTGGATAGAGCAAAAGAAATAGGGTTAAAGGCATTTGCTATAACAGAACACGGAAATGTATATTCCCATATTTATTTTGATCTTATTAAAAAAGACTATCCAGATATTAAAATGATATATGGATGTGAGTTATACGAATGTGAAGATATTGCTGTTAAGGATAAAGACAATAAATATTTTCATTTGATTTGCTTGATAAGAAATGAGCAAGGCAGAAAAGACTTAAATAAGGTTATTACAAAAAGTAACTTTGAAGGGTTTTATTTTAAACCACGATGCACAGTAGAAGATATTAAACCCTATGCTGAGAATTTTGTTATTTCTTCTGCTTGTTTAGCAAGTAAGTTAGCGAGAGAATCAGATTTCGAGAAGTGTATTGAATATGTTAATGAATATAAAGAAGCTTTTCCTCATTTCTTCCTTGAGATGCAGTCGCATTCTCATCAGGATCAGTCTTCATATAATCAGAAAATCTTAGAACTTTCAAAAAGAACAAATACCCCATTTATCATTACAACAGATAGTCATGCACCTAAAAAAGAAGATTTGTATTATCAGGACAAGCTTATTCAGATTGGTAGAAAAAGTAGCAATAACGACAAAAATGCTATCGAAAATAGTGAGGTATATGAAGGTTGTTATATGCAATCTGAAGATGAAATCCATGAAATTATGGATAGTCAGATTGGATATGAAAACGTATGTCTTGGACTGGAGAATACTAATAAGGTAGCAGATTTAATTGAAAATGTAGATATGCCATTTCAGAAACCACAGTTACCTACGTTCCCATTACCTGATGGGTACAGAGATAATAATGAATTCTTATGGCATTTAGTTAGACAAGGTTGGAAAGATAGAGGATACGACAATCTTAGTGAAGATGAACAGCAAGTAAGAAGAACTAGGTTAAACTACGAGATGGGTATTATTCATTCGATGGGGTTTGATGGCTATTTCTTATTTGTTTGGGACTTTATCAAAGCTGCTGAGAAACTTGGAATAGAGGTTGGTAAGGGAAGAGGAAGTGCAGCAGGTTCTTTAGTTTGTTATTGTTGTCATATCACGGATATTGATCCGATTAAATATGGACTCATTTTTGAGAGATTCTTAAATCCTGAACGAGTAGGACTCCCAGATATTGATACAGATGTTGGTAACAGAGATGCAATCATTGATTACCTTGTAGATAAATATGGAGAAGAAAGAGTATGTCAGATTATTAACTACTCTTATATTACTCCAACAGTCGCAATTACTGATGTTGGTAAGATACTTGGATTTCCATATAATCAAATGCAAAAACTTTCACAGAAATTTACATTCGATAAATGGGATGACTGTATGAAAGCAAATCCAAATTTACTTGCAGACAATCCGCAATATGCTGATTTGTTCGATATTGCAAAGCATTTAAGTGGTCGTGTTAAAACAGTTTCTATTCATGCTGGTGGTGTTGGAATCGTTGATACAACAATCAATGATTATATGCCAATGAAAATAGGAACTAAGGGTGAGCATGTAATTCAAGTTGATAAACATTATGTAGAAGATATTGGAATTGTAAAGTTTGACCTTCTTGGAGTAGCAACACTTAATCTTGTGAAGGAAATTAAGGATGATTTGCATTTAGATCCTTGGGATTATGATATTAATAATCCAGAGTTTGAGAATGATAGACCTACATATGAGTTATTAGCAAGTGGTAAGACCAATGGTGTGTTCCAGGTTGAATCAGCAGGAATGAAAGATTTGCTTATTCGGTTAAAACCAAAACTTGAACAACTGGACTTTGAGGTTATATCTGTCATCTTGGCATTATATAGACCTGATAGTATGGGGGCACTTGATGAGTATGTTGAAATGGCAACAGGTGGAAGTAGACCACCATCAATCCATCCAGATATGGATGAAATTTTAAAAGACACAAATTACTGTATGATTTATCAGGAACAGCTTCTTGATATTGTTAAGAAATTTGGTGGAAGAACATACGGTGGTGCTGACTTATTCCGTAAGGCGATTGGAAAAAAGATAGTTGAATTAGTACAGAAAGAGTCAGAAATTCTTCGTGGTGAAATTGTAGCAAACGGATATTCTAAAGAAATTGCTGATAAAATTGCGAATGAATTATCACAAAAAGGCGGTTATCTATTCAATAAATCGCATTCATACAGTTACGCAGTTCTTTGTTTCGAGACAGCTTGGTTCAAAGCTCATTACCCAACTTACTTTTTCAAAGCATTATTCAATCAGAATAAAGATAAAGCAGGTGCAATTAATAAGTATATTCTTGATGCAAGGTATTTTAATGTGGATATTATGCCACCGAATATCAATCATTCTGGAATGAATTTCACAGTTGATAAAGATAAGGTTCTTTTTGGATTATCTGCTATTGGTGGAATTGGTGAATCACTTTCTAAGCAAATTATCGAAGAAAGAGAGAATAATGGTATATACAAATCGTTTGATGATTTGATTCAGAGACTTTCTTTAGGTAAGGCATCTGTTATTGCACTGATAAAATCTGGTGCAATTCCTTGTAAAAATAAGCGTGAAAAACTTATATCATATCTTAAATCAGAGTATCAACCATTAAAATTCTCAGAAGTTCAATCATTGCCTACCTATAAGAAACTCGAAGAAGATTGGAACATTAACTTAAAGAAGTACGTGATTCCTTCATCTGGAAAACGAACTGTATACGATAAGGAAGCACTACTTACTGAATATAACAGATTAAAAAAGATACAATTTGAAGAAAATCAGAAGGTAAGATTCCAAAAGTATATAGATGATAACAAAAAATATCTTGAAGATGAACAGTTTTGGGAATTCCAAACATTACAGGTATTTATCAATGATAATCCATTTGATGCAGCTTATACATTCTTGACACCATTTGAGGATGTACCTGATGGAGAGAAATGTACTTTAGTTGGAATTATAGCAAAGGTTCAAAAGAAGAAAGATAAGAATGGTAAGCAATTTGCATATATAAACATCTATTCAAGTTTTGGACTTGTTGAAGGAATTGTATGGCATAGTCAATTAAAGGAATATGAAGATTTGGTAAAAAAAGGACAGCAAGTAGCAATTCTTTGTAAGAAAGATAGCGAAGAAAAAGTAATTGTAGAGAAATTAAAGCCATATAGCAAATGGCTTGAGTATGTAAGAAAGAAAGGAGTGTCAGTCTAAATTGGATGAAGATGAGATTTATAAATTCACAGCGATAATTACATATGAGCAATACTACTCGGATGATTCAACATGGGGCGTGTTTGGGTTTTCAACGAAAGATGAAATTCCATTCTTTACAAAACCTACAAAAACATTCGATCCGTTTGATGATAATAATTCTGCAAATGATACTGATGATAAAAAGATGAGTAAGTTGGCAGGAAAGATGCAACATTTAGTTGTGGGTGGAGAATATGTAGTTAAGGCGAGATACAAAAAGGATAAAAAATATGGCGATCAATATACACCGATTGCCATATATGCCATTATTCCACAAAGCAGAGAAACGCAGCTATTATTTTTGAAGTCAATGATTCCTGAATGGATGGCTGATAATTTAATAAATACATATCCAAATGTAGTTAATGATGTAGCGAATGGTACATTAAAAACTATTGATTACAGTCTTGTGAAAGGTGTTAGAGAAATTACTTGGAATAAAATCAAGGAAAAAATCATCAATAACTATCTCATTTCTGACATTATCTCAATGCTAAAACCAATTGGTGTCACTTATGCAATGATTAAAAAATTGCTTTCAGAAGAACCAAATCCAGTTTTATTAAAGCAAGAGTTAGAAAAAAATCCATACATCATGACAAAAATTGATGGGATTGGGTTTCGTAAATGTGATGATTTAGCACTGAAGTTAAAACCTGAACTGATTGATTCTACACAAAGACTTGTAGCTTTTATCCAATACTATTTCAAAGACTTAGGAGAAAGTAAAGGTCATACATGGTGTTCTGAGAAGATTTTAAGGGCAGCCATAAGTAACAACATATACGAGTGTTGTAATAAGGTTGATTGGTTATTAGAAAATAATGACTTTCTTCATATTGATAATGGTCGAATTGGTCTGAAATATTATTACGATATTGAGATGCAGATTTATCATTTGATTCTGAATAAATCTCAAATTGAAACAACAATCAATATTTCTGATGAAGCGATTGATAAAGCAATTAAACATGCGGAAGAAGAACAAGGATTTGATTATGTAGTAGAGCAGCTAGACACGATTCATAAGAGCTTACATAGAACTGTTAGTTTGATAACTGGAAAAGCAGGAACTGGTAAAACGTCAATAATGCGAGCAATTGTTAAGGCTTATATGGAGAATAATTATATGATGACAGCTTCAGCACTTTCAGCAATGGCAGCTCAAAGAATTACAGAAGCAACAGAATTTCCTGCAATGACTATTCATAGAACACTTGGATGCCAAGGTTTAAATGATTTTACATACAATAAAGACAATCATTTGATTACAGATGTTGCATTTCTTGATGAGGGAAGTATGGTTAATGCCAGTTTATTTTTACATTGGCTTGAGGCAATTGGAGATAATACAAGAATTATTATTTCAGGAGATCATAAACAGTTACCACCTATCGGATTTGGTAATGTGTTTTCAGATTTAATTGAAATGTTTGATGATTCAGTTGTGAGCAAGTTAGTAAAACCTATGAGACAGGCAGAAAAATCAGGTATTCTTGTTGATGCAAATAAGATTCGTGAGAATATAAATCCTATATCTGAGAAGTTACAGCCACGAATTATTCATGGCGAGTTACAGGATATGTATTATATGTTCCGTACAAATCGACAGTCATTATTTAATATTGCTGTTAAGACATTTATTAAATCTGTTGAATCAGATGGAATCGACAATGTGGTTATTGCAGTACCTCGTAGAAAAGATTGTTTGAATAGCACCAATGAAATTAATAAGGTTATTCAAAATGAATTACTTGGTGATGTTTTAGAGAGTATTGAAGGTTTTGATACAACTTTCAAACTTGGTGCAAAAGTCATGCAAACAGTTAATGATTATGACAAAAATGTATTTAATGGTGAGATTGGTTATGTGACAAAAATCAGTGAAAGATATGATGGTAAGAAAAAAGAAGAATGTTGTGAAGTAACTTACACTGATATTTTTGGAAAAGACAAAATCATTGAATACACAAAGAAAGAGTTAGCTGCTTTGGATCTTGCTTATGCTATGACAGTACATAAATTACAGGGAGCTGGTCGAAAGACAGTAATTGGTATTATTGACAATACACATCATCAGCTTCTTGATAACTGTATGCTTTATACATTGCTTACGAGAGCAAAAAAGAGATGTTTATTATTAGCTGAACCAGAAGCATTTTTACAATGTATTAGAACAAGTCACAATAATAGAAACACTTGGATGATGTTAGAAACAGAGAATAATACAGTAGAAGAGTAATTTAGATTTCTGGAATGCCCATAAATAGGGCGTTTCAAAGACTCAAAAAGCCAATGAAAGACGGATTTCCTGTTAGTCATTCATTGAAAAGAAAGGAGAGAATAAGTAAATGAAAATGCTTGTGTTTTATCGGTCAAGAGAATATACAAATGCAATTATATCTTCAACAAGGCATAAATTGCAAAATATGGATATGGCAAAAGGTCTTGACGTTGATTTTATTAATTTAGATAAAAGAAACTACATTAAGGTATTGGCTCAAATGGAAGAATTGCCACGCTTTGTATATATTTGGTATGACGAAGAAAAGGTTACAGATTATATCAATGAAACATACCCATCAATAGAAGTCTTACATTTTGATGTGGAAAATTCAGTCGAAAAACATAATAGTGGTTTTTATGGATATACAACAAAAGAATATAAGTTAGCAGATTTAATGCTTCAGAAATTTAAGGATAGTCTTGTAAAGAAAACAATGTATCAGGTTGATTCTTTATATAAAATTTCAAAAATGGACATGGATGATATGGATATAGCTTGTTCAAAATATCATTCATTTGAGACAAGGGAGGAAGCAAAGCAATATTGTATTGACTGTCTTAAAAAGGAAATTGATGCATTAGAAAATAGAATTGATATGTACCAAAGCAATATTAAGTCTTGCAAAGCTGATTTGAAAAAGAAAAATACACTATTAAAGAAATACGATATTAAAGCAAATTAAACGACAGTTTCTTGCGAAGACGAAAGGTGGAATTAAAATGTCATATATTATTAAATCAGCAGATGAATTAAAAGATCCATTTTTATGTTATTGTGTTTTTCGCAAATTTATAGCGGAGGCAGAAGAAGATTATATTGACTATAATGAGTCAATTATAAATAGCATTCCATTTATATTTTGGCTAAGAGGACGTAATGATATTAACAATACACAATTAGAAACACTTTTATCAAGCCAATATGAAATCGGTGTGCAAGATGTTTTAAAAGATGATGTGCTATTCCCGAATACATATGGTGGTTCTTTTCTATCCAATATTAAAGCATATACACTTCTTGCAGAGTATATGTGTCAATTAAAAGAATTCAGAATAAGAATTTGGAATAGTGTGAACGATGAAGCAACAAATTTTGAAAATGAATCTTTCTATAAGGATTCTAATAATAACAGTCTGGCATGTGTCATAGAAGAAAGTGAGTTAAATGATACAGGATGTTCTTATGAAGATGTATTAGATATACCAATACATAAAATGTGGGAATTGTCATACAGAGACCAGTTTAATATTGGTCTAAAAATGACTATAAAAGATGCAGATATTGAAACAAAATCTGAATACGAATACAACCATTAAATAACAGTTTTTTAAAAGATTAGGAGGTAAAAATGAGTTCAAACAGAAATAGTAGTAGTTCAGGTATTGGAATTTGCGGAGTATTAACAATTGTATTTATTGTACTCAAATTAGTAGGCGTTATTAATTGGTCATGGTTATGGGTATTGTGTCCATTATGGATTAATATTTTACTTACGGTTATTGTGTTGGTGATTATCGCCATTATTGATGACAAGGCAAGAAAGAAAACATGGAAGAGTGGGAGAATAAAATGGTAGATTTAATGATGTATCAAAGAGATTGTGTAGACGCTTTTAGAATGGAATTTTCTAAAGAAGATATTAAATGCAATCCAGAAGTAAAGAAACTCGCCAAATTTATTAATCGTCAAGGAAGGAAAATTGACAGAATCAATAAAATGAGAAGAAGTGTTTTAGGATACAAGTAAGGAGAATAACATAATATGAAAATTTTAGCTTTAACAATTTTATTTATTTTGATGTTTTTCAGGATTAAAGGTACGCCAAGTGCATTAAGTAAAACATTGTGGCGAAAGAGAATGATTAAACAGCTCTCAAAAAGTAAAGAGAATAATAATGGAAAACCATTAAGCGATGTAATGCAAGGTGGTGCAATATTGATTGTATTTTTCATGGAACTATTCTTAATCATTTTTTACATAGTGTTAGGAAACAAAATTGGAACAACTGAGTTTATTGTAATGTCTGCATTGCAGGTATTCACTTGTTTATGGTCATTGGGTGTAAATTTATCAGAAGTAAAAACAGCTTTTAGTTACAATATTGAAGATTTTAAGTTTCACAGATTCCAGTTGCTTTTTAATGTGGTGTTGGATTATATCTATTATCCGTGGGCGATTTACATGTTGTTGAAGTAACAAAAAGGAGAACAAAAAATGGACACAATTGTTATAAATTTATTTGGAGAACCATCAGCAGGTAAGAGTACCTGTGCAATGGATATTACAGCACAATTAAAAAGACACGGTATCAATGCTGAATATGTTTCAGAGTTTGCCAAGGATAAGATATATGAAAATAATGGTGAGGTATTTAAACATCAAGAATATTTATTTGGCAAACAGTCTTTCAAAATGGGACGTGTGAAAGATAAGGTACAAGTTATGATTGTTGACTCCCCTTTAATATTAAATGCTGTATATAACACCGATGAAGTGTTAGGAAAAGATTTTAATAAGACTGTGCTGAATGTGTTTAATTCATACAATAATAGAAATTATCTACTAACAAGACACCATTCTTATGAAAACGAAGGAAGATTCCAGAATGAAGACGAAGCAAAAGAAGTGAGAAAAGAAATTATTGATAAGTTAAATCAGTACAATATTAAATATGAAGAGATTGCTTCTACAGAATTAAATTGTGAATACATAGTGGAAGAAGTTATGGAGGAAATTAGAGATGAACAGTAAAGGACATTTATTTATTAGTTTAGGAAAATCAGGTGTCAGAGTAATTGGTGGAATTGTAGCATTAGTGAATGGTTCGATTATTCCATTAGCAGTAGGAATTATTGTTGCTGAGGTTGGTGGTGTGTTAGAAGAATTGGTTGATGAGAGATAGGTTAAGCGATAAATTCTTACGAAAATTGAGGAGGTAGAAATGAAAGTAGTAAATCTGATTAATAAATTAAATGAAATTGGATATGACGAAAACACAGAGCTGACTTTTAGCTGTGTAGATGGGAATTCAGGTGAATGGTATGATATTCCATTTGATGAAATTAGTTATGGAGAAGAATTAACTGGTGAACCTTATCATAATGATGCAATTGATATAGGTTTAGATGTTGATTCGGTAAAAGATTATATCCAAGCTAAGTCTGACGGATATATGAACGATATGATTGATGAAATAAGAGAAGTTTTAAGTAAACACGATCCTTGGAGAAATTAAAATAATAAGAAACCATTATTTTATAACAATATTAGGAGATGAATCTATGAGAAAGTGGTTGGTGAAACGCCCATATGATGAAGTTATTGTGACGATAATGAAGAATAAATCTGATGGAACATATTCTTTTATTAATCTAACAAAAGAACATATTTGTCCATGTCGTTTTCTATCAATAGAGGATGCATTGCTAGATATGGATAAAAAGATAAAAGATGGAACTGTATTAAAATATAAAAAAATAGGAGAATAAAATGGCACAGAGTGCAAAACGATTAATGTTTATTAGAGTCGTTAAATGTAAAGATGAAAAACCATTAAATTACATTTGTTAATATAAATATTTTTAAAACAATCAAACAACTATGCAGCAATAGAGAATACATATGTGGTGGTGGAATATGTAGACACAAAATATCCGTTGTGTAGCGAGAAATGTATTTAAGTGTACGACTGAACATGCGCCTGGCTGTTAACCAGGAGTACGGAAGTTCTTTTCCCATAGCGGTCACGTTAATAATACCTCTGTTTGTACAGTAATGTATATGTAGGGTGAAAATCCCTACCCACATATTTGTAATAAAAATATAATATGTAAAAACTTATGTCTTAAAAATCTAAATTTTTATAAAAATCCCCAAAAAATAATAAGTAAAAAGAATAAAAATAAATAGAAAGGATAAAGTAAGGTCTTGCAAGATAAACAACGTTGTGCCTTTCTGTTTAAAAAATGATTAACAGTAAAGAAGTCTTATATAGCAAAGGCAATAATGATGAGTGTATGACTCCAAATTATGGAGTTGAACCAATTTTAAAATATATACCAAAAAATGCAGTAGTTTGGTGTCCGTTTGATAAAGAAGATAGTGAATTTGTTAAACAAATAAGGCAATCAGGTCATAAAGTAATTGCTACTCATATTGATAACGGAGAAAATTTTTATACATATGAACCCAATGAACATTGGGATTGTATTATAAGTAATCCACCTTTTACTAATAAGAGAAAAATATTTGAAAGAGCTTTATCTTTTAATAAGCCATTTGCACTAATAATGAGTAATACTTGGTTAAATGATTCTGCTCCTAAACAGTTGTTTAAAAATAAGGATTTACAACTTTTAATGTTCGATAAAAGGATGAAATTTATGAATAACGGAGAAGTTCAAAACAAAATAACATTTAGTAGTAGTTATTATTGTTGGAATTTTTTACCTAAACAAATAATTATGGAAGAATTAATAATGTAAAAAGGAGAAATGGGTAATGGAGATAAACTTATTGAAACTTAAGTTAAACAATCCTCACGGTGGGATATGCGGACTTTCTGTATTGAGAAGGAGTTGGAAGTACAGACCTATTGACTTCTGTTGTGAAAATATGAAAGAAGCATTTGGAGAAAAATTCGACAAGTTTATAAAATTTAGAGATGAATTTATGCCGATGTGGCGTAATGAAGACGAAGCATCAAACACAGATTTAAACATACCTCACTTATGTTTAACTACAACAGAAAGAGTAGCTAACGGTTTTGACTCTTATACGAAAGAGCACAATTATGCAATCAACTTCTGTCCATTCTGCGGACAGAAAATTACTATAAATGTAGAAGAATTAGATTTTACCAGCGAATATTCTCAATTAGTTTCACTCAGAGAAATAAATCACATCAAATCAACAAGAGACGGGATTACTGTTGATGAAAAAAGATTTTATCAAAAAGAATATGACAGAATAATAGAAACAATAAATTATCTTAATGAATTTATTGAAGTAGCAGATGTTGAAAGATTAAGACGATATGTTGGAGTTTAAAAGAGAGAATATATATATATAGATAGATAAGAACGATATTTATAAAGAAGGTATTGTTATATTAAACGAATCACTTGAATGGGCAGAAGAATGTGATGGTAAATATTATGTTGGATATGTTGCAGGTGTATTAGGACTAATTAATGCAACAACTCAGAACGAAGAATAAGACAACTAAATCAGAGTTTCAATAGGAGGAAATAAATAATGAAATTTGAGAATACAGAAGTATGGGGATTTGAACACAGTCTCCGTGGAATGAGAAATCCGTTGAATAGTCACATTAAAAGTGACAGTTATTATGATAATGATAATTATGTTATCGGTGAAAATGATTTTGGACTTGCACAGAGATTAATTAAAGCAGGAAATGAGCATAGAAAGTTTATGCGACAGATTTTTGTATCAGTGGATATTACAGCACCACTTTACTGGTGGAAAGAATTTGATACATATAAGGTAGGGACGGTTGCGAACTCAACGAGTACAATGCACAAGCTTGCCACGACACCAATTACATTAGATTGTTTTGAGATTGATGATTATGATAGGAATTTATCTCTTGCTGATAATCCAGAGGACGATAATGAACTTAACCATATTTCAGCATTTGAAGAAGACGTAATCATGGTTCTTGAGAACTTACGTCAGAAATATCTTGAGACAAAGGATAAAAGATATTGGAAAGAATTGATTAGATTTTTACCTGAATCTTGGTTACAGAAGCGTACAATTACAATGAATTATGAAAATATCCGTAATATGTATTTTCAGCGTAAAAATCATAAGCTTACAGAGTGGTCAGAGTCGTTTATAAAGTGGGTAGAATCACTTCCATATGCAGAAGAGCTGATTATGTATGACTGTAAATAACTGTTCATTTTATAAGAATTAGAAAGGAGGAAGTAAATGGATAAATTAGAAAGGATGAAACAACTCATTAAAGAGTTGAATAATGCTTCGTATGCTTATTATAATCAAGTTCCAATTATGTCTGATTATGAATGGGATAAAATGTATGATGAGTTAGAGACACTTGAATATGTTACAGGTATTGTGTTAGCAAATAGCCCAACACATAATGTTGGTTATTCAGTCGCAGATGAACTAAAGGAAGTAAAGCATAATCATCCAATGCTTTCACTTGATAAAAGAAAATCAGTAGATGAGTTGGTTGAGTTTATTGGAGATAAAGATTGTTTCTTGTCTGTAAAAGCAGACGGTCTTACAACTTCGCTTCATTATATTGATGGCAAGTTAATAGGCGCAGAAACTAGGGGCAATGGAGTAAGAGGTATTGAATGTCTTCAGAACGTATTAACAATGAAGAATGTTCCAAAAGAAATTCCATATAAGGATGAGCTTATTATTGATGGCGAAACAATTATTAGATGGGACACTTTCAGAGAGATTAATGATAAACTTCCAGAAGATAAGAAATATAAACATCCGAGAAATCTTGTATCTGGTTCATTGCAGTTACTTAATAGTAAAGAAGCTGCAATTAGAAATATGAGATTTGTTGCTTGGAGAGTTATTAAAGGTTTTGAACATAAAACTCCTAGTGAAGATTTATTCAAGGCTAAAGATATTGGCTTTGAGATTATACCAATATTAAAATCACCTAGAATTAATCAGAAAGAAGAGTTAGTAATCTTATTAAATCAAATAAGAGAATTAGCAAACTCACATAATATTCCTTATGACGGAGCTGTTATGGCAGTTGATGATTATAAAATTGCCGATTCAATGGGGCGTACAGATAAATTTTTCCGACATTCAATGGCATATAAATATGAAGATGAATTATTTGAAACGGTGCTTACAGATATTAAATGGAATACTTCAAAGACGGGTTTGATTAATCCTGTGGCAATCTTCGAGCCAGTTGATTTAAATGGTGCAATTACTACAAGAGCAACACTTCACAACATTACATATATTAAAGATATGATGCTTGGAATAGGAGATAGAATTAGAGTCTACCGTTCTAATATGGTTATTCCTAAAGTGCATGACAGTATTGATAAGAGTGGTAATTTTAAGATTCCTAGTAAATGTCCTATTTGCGGTCAGCCTACAAGAATTATTAAAGAGAACGACTCTGAGGTACTTGTATGCGAAAATTCAGACTGTAAAGGTAAACTTTTAGGCAAATTAGTTCATGCAGCAAGCCGAAATGCGTTGGATATTGAAAATCTTTCAAAATCTACAATAGAGAAATTCATTAATCTTGGTTGGTTGACATCAATTAAAGACATTTATTATTTAAAATGTCATGAAAATGAAATGAAAACTTTAGAAGGATTTGGTAAGAAGTCTGTTGAGAAGCTTCTTTCGTCTATCGAAAAATCCCGTAACACAACACTCGATAGATTTATTTACTCACTTTCAATTCCTATGATTGGAAAGACAGTAAGTAAATTAATTGCAGAAAAGGTTAATTATAGCATCAGAGAATTTATTACAACTATGGAAACAAAAAGAGCTGTTTATTTTTCTTCTCTTGACGGTATAAGTGACAAAAAGATATACTCGATTGATTCTTATTGGTATAAATATTCTAATATAGTTTACGAATTATCAAAAGAATTTAATTTTGAATCACCTTATGTAATCTTAGATGAAATTCCCAATACATTGCAAGGTAAAACATTTGTGGTAACTGGTTCAGTCAATCATTATAAGAATCGTAATGAATTAAAAGCTGATATAGTTGCTCATGGCGGCACAGTCACAGGATCAATAAGTTCTAAAACATCTTATCTTATTAATAATGATATCAATTCAACTTCATCTAAAAATCAGAAAGCAAAATCGCTTAATATTCCAATTATTTCAGAAGAAGAATTCCTTTCTATGATCCAGTAGATTTTATTCATTATAGAAGGGAGGTGACAAAGAAACGTGAATTATATAAACGCAGGTAAACTAAGAAGTTTTCTTGAAAACGTGCCTTCTGATTCTTATGTTGCGGTAGGCACAAGAGAGAATAATGAAATAGAAGAAATTAGACAAGAATCTGGCATTGTTGATATGAATATAAAATCAGTTTCATTCGATGCTAACGATTCTAATGAAGTATATATCAAGTTATATACAAATAAATATGATGGAAGTGGGTGTTTAAGATTTACAAGATAAGTAATATGGCTATATCTCTTGTATTAGTAAGTACACTTGTCGCCCCTTTGAGGGCAGAAAACATACAAGCTATAACTGCTAGTGCAGCACAGATTAACTATTATGAATCGCATTTTTATGTAAAAACCAGAGAAAAAATGCTTCAACGACAATTAGAAATAAATAAATGTCAAAAAGATATAGCAACAGAGAATAATGAAGTGGACGATAAAACTCCTGTCATTATAGAAGAAACTTACTATATTGATATGGATGTGCCAGGAAGTAAACCATTCAAATCATATATGGATGCAAGGTTGATAACAAGTACAAATTCAGCACAATATAAGCTTAAGTCTGAGTATGAGCTTGATGATTCAGGTATCTATATGATTGATGGACGTTATGCTTGTGCTATCGGTTCTTATTACACTACTGAAATAGGCACAAAATTTGATGTTGTTATGAAATCAGGCGAGGTAATTCCTTGTATTCTTGCTGATTGCAAGGCAGATGAACATACTGATAATTTAGGACAATACACTATAAGTAATGATTCGATTGTGGAGTTTATTGTTCATAGTCCTACATTAATCCCTAATATTTCAAATCGTTGGGGAAATACAGGTGATGTATCTACTTTAGGTGGCATTTTTGAAGGTGAGATATCTTATATAAGAATGTATTTTGATTAGAAAGGAACGAAACATGTTAGAAACAACAGCGGTTATTAGATTAGACAATATTAAAAGAATAAAGGATTTTGTTGATATTGTATCTAAATATGATGAAGAAATAACAATTAAATCACATAGGTATGAAGTTAATGCAAAATCTATCATGGCAATATTTTCACTTAACCTATTAGAGTTAGTAAATGTTTGTCTGTATTGTGATGATAGTAATGTAATTGAAAAATTTATAAAAGATATGGAGGGTTTCGAGTGATTGTATTAATTGGAAAAAGTTGTTCAGGAAAAGACAGCGTTGCAAAAATATTATGTTCTATGGGATATTCAAGAGTTGCCACTTGTACAACAAGACCTATGAGAACAGGTGAGATTGATGGTGTTGATTATTATTTTATTAGCCAGTCCGAGTTTATGAATATGATCGAAAAGGGCGATTTTGCAGAATATAGAGAATATGAAACAGAAAAAGGAATGTGGCTATATGGCAGTCGTTTAGGTGATTATAAGTATGCATCTAATAAGGTCATTATTTTAACGCCTGAAGGTCTTAAAAATATTAAGAAAAAATATCCTTATTTGCCTATTGTTTCTATATATCTTGACGTATCCAATAAAGAGCTTAAAAGAAGAATGTTTGTACGTTCTAATGGCTCTGTTGAAGATATTAAAGAAAATAAACGTAGATATAAGGCTGATAAGAAAGATTTTAAGCATATAAAAAAATATGTTGATTACGTAGTTAGTAATGAATGTAGAGACGCTTATGATACCGCTCGTATCTGTAAGGAGCTAGATGAAATTGAAAAAAGAAAACATAGAAAGAATTTATTGTGGAAATCGTAATTGTCCATATATAGATTGTGTAAGACATAATAAGAACACACCGTTTAATGTCCAATTCCTTAGAGAAAATTATAGCTTAGATAAAAATGGTGAATGTTCTTATAAATTGTTAGATTGGAGGTAAGCTATGGAAAATTGTATTGATATGAATAACATCACTTGGGTTGATTGTGTTGAATTGTATGAATACAAGAATACAAGAGTAATTATTAATGATGGTAAGATTATCGGATTTGAGGAGGAATAGGTATTGAAGGTAATTAAAAGAGACTGTTCAGAAGTTGATTTTGATAGATCAAAAATCTCAACTGCAATTCTTAAAGCTATGAAGAATGGTTCGGGTATTGTAAAACCAAAGATTGCAGAAGATATTGCAAATGAGATTGAAGAAGAGTGCAAGGATAAAGATGAAGTAAGTATTTCTGATATTGAATCAATGGTTTATGATAAATTGATTACAAAGAAACAAAGACTTACTGCAAAAGCATACGAAGGATATAGAAGTATTCGTGAGTTTCAGAGAGAAAATGAGAATACAACAGATTCCGAGATTGATGAACTATTAGATGGTGAAAGCGAATATTGGAATACTGAAAATTCCAATAAGAATTCAAAGGTATTAAATACTCAGCGTGATTATATGGCAGGAATTGTAAGTAAGGATATTTCTCGTAGATTTTTACTTCCACCAGAAATTGTACAAGCACACGATGAAGGTATTATTCATTTCCATGATATTGATTATTTTGGTATGAATGCAATGAGTAACTGTTCACTTATTAATCTCGAAGATATGTTGCAGAATGGTACTTGTATTAACAAGGTAATGATTGAAAAGCCTCATAGATTTATTACTGCTTGCACAATCGCCACTCAGATTATTCTTGGTGTTACATCACTTCAGTATGGAGGGGCTACAATTACTCTTACACATTTAGCACCATTTGTAAGAGAAAGTTACAACAAATACTATGAGAAATATAAGTCATGGGGATTTTCTGATGAAGATTGTAAGAGATATGCAGAAGCTGATACTAAAAAAGAAGTAGCAGATGGTGTTCAGACTTTTAACTATCAGTGCAATTCTATGTCTAACTCAAATGGACAGTCTCCTTTTTTGAGTGTATTCATGTATCTTGGAGAGACTACAGAGTATAAGAAAGAACTTGCAATGATTATTGAAGAGTTTCTTAATCAGAGATTACTTGGTCTTAAAAATGAAGTTGGCGTATATGTCACACAGGCATTTCCAAAGCTTCTCTATGTCTTAGAAGAAGATAATATTCATGAAAATTCCCCTTATTGGTATTTAACAAAACTTGCAGCTAAGTGTACCGCAAAGAGAATGAACCCTGATTATATTTCAGAGAAGATTATGAAGAAATATAAAGATGGCAACTGTTTCCCGTGTATGGGTGAGCGTAAACTACAGCCCAGGATAAACCGATTGAACCTCGTTGCTTAGAGGGTGTAACTAATATAGTTGCTAACGGATAGGTCTTAGGTAGAAGAGATTCTGTGACCTAAGATGAGTACCGTGCCAACCCTAGAAATAGGAAGTGTGTATCGACTAACCGTGATGAGTGTAGCGGTGTAGGATTGGAGACAAGCACCAATTCCAAGCAGTCGGCTCGTTGATGAGAGTAACGGACTCGGAGAGAATATATAGTCAGTGTACATAGTGATATGTAATAAAAACGTGTAGAAGTTTCCTTTCACCTTATAAAGATGAAAATGGTAATTATAAATTTTATGGAAGACTAAACCAAGGCGTTGTCACATTAAACCTTGTAGATGTAGCATTGTCATCTGAAGGAGATTATGAAAAGTTTTGGAATTTAATGGAACAGAGAACAGAATTATGTCATAAAGCATTACTTTGCAGACATAAACGATTAGAAGGAACACTATCTGATGTCGCACCTTTATTATGGCAGTATGGAGCATTTGCAAGACTTGAAAAAGGTGAAAAGATTGATAAGTTACTTCATAATGGATACTCAAGTATTTCTCTTGGATATGCAGGATTATATGAATGTGTAAAATATATGACTGGTAAATCACATATTGATTCACAGGAAGGTCATGATTTTGGCATTAAAGTAATGCAGTTTATGAACGATAAATGTGACCAGTGGAATAAAGAACATTATATTGGATTTTCAATTTATGGATCTCCAATCGAAAACACAACGTATAAATTTGCGAAGTGTCTACAGAAACGCTTTGGAATTATTAAAGGTATTACAGATAGAAACTATATCACAAACAGTTATCATACATTTGTAAAAGAACCAATTAATGCATTTGATAAACTTGCTAAAGAATCAGAATTTCAGGCGTTATCACTTGGAGGTGCGATATCTTATGTTGAGACAGATGGATTAGTAAATAATGTAGATGCTATTTTGGAAATGAATAAATTCATCTACGACCATATCATGTATGCAGAAGAAAATACAAAGTCTGATTACTGTCAGATTTGTGGTTATGATGGTGAAATTAAAATTATTGATGAAGGTGGCGAACTTATTTGGGAATGCCCAAATTGTCACAATAGAAACAAAGATAAGATGAATGTAGCAAGAAGGACGTGCGGATATATTGGAACTAATTACTGGGGAAAAGGACGTACTCAGGAAATTAAGGAGAGATATGTCCATATGACAGATATTGCGGAGGATTTATAATGAGATACGCACAGATTAGATCTATGGATATTTCTAATGGGGAGGGAGTTGGAGTCTCCCTCTTCGTTCAAGGATGTCCGTTTCACTGCAAAAACTGTTTTAATTCCGAGACATGGGACTTTAGTGGAGGTAAAGAGTGGACAGAAAAAACAAAAAATAAATTTATGGAACTTATTGATAGACCATATATTAAGCGAGTATCTTTCCTTGGTGGCGAATGTTTAGCAGAACAGAACCTCGATGAAGTACTAAATTTAACCCAACAAATCCGTATTTCATATCCTGAGAAAACTATCTGGTTATATACTGGATTTGAGTGGAATTCATTAATGTCAAAAATTTGTCAACCAACATTTCCAGATAAAGATTTTGAACGCATTATAGAAATTCATAAAAAGAGAAAAGAAATAATTTCTAATGTAGATGTGCTCGTTGACGGAGAATATATAGATGAACAGAAAGATCTTACGTTGAAATGGTGTGGTAGCAGAAATCAGCACGTCATAGATGTAAAACAGTCTATAGCTCAAAACAAAATGGTTTTATATTGTGATTAGGAGGTAATTACTATGTCTTATGTAGATATTGCAAATAAAGAATCATCTGATATTCAGGCTGATGGTGAAGACTATTATGTTGCATTGCGTAATCTCGAAAACAAATATGGATATGACGAAGATATTGTAACAATAATTAGAATGTGTAATCAGTGGCAAAATAGCTTTCATAAAATGCAAGGTCGCTGCAACGAATTTATTATGGCAACAACTTCATATGAGGCACGAATTAAATCTATATTAGAGAATAAAACAGAGGATGAATAATAATGACTAAAGAAGATATTAAAAAGGGCATAGTTGTATATTATGCCCGAATACTAAGACAGGTAGGAACATATGAAATAATTGAATTACTTATAAGAACAGTAGAAGATGATTACTTTGTTGGAGTTGATAAGCGTGATAAACATGTATATTTATTTTCATACAATAATCTTAATAAGTTAATATTTAGCGATAGACAAGAATGCTTAGATATTGTATTAGACAGTGAAAAGAATGCACCCAAAATAAGTAGCGAAAAAGAATATGAAGAATATTAACAAAAGGCGATGATATGATATATGAAATAAAAGATTTGACTAAAATAACAACCTATAATACTTTAGCCAAAGAGTTGAATGAAACCAATGAAGCGTTTTATGAATATGTATCTGATTATATTTTATTAAAGATAGTAAACCCTCAAATATCGCACAATTTGTTTAGGTATGAGCGTTTTGTTCGATTTTTAAAAAGGAAATATTTTAGCAATTGCAACAATACAGAATTAATCTGTACAATTGGGCGATGTGTTTCTACAATTGAAATTTGCAAACACCAATATAATTATATATACAATGAATACAGCATAAATAATATAATCAATGAATTATTACAAGATAATAAGAAGAAAAAAATAATTCTAAAAATATATAATAATCCTAATATAACCTTAATAGAATTGATTAATAATCTTGATATTATACTTGAAAATGAATCTGAAAAACATACATTAATAATGGAACATCTTAATACGTTAATAGATTTGGGTATGATAATAAATTATAACAAAAATTTATCTGCATCTTCCGTATTATCCGCATCTCCAATATTAGTACGATACATTCAGAATAATAAAGTAAAGGAGTGATTAAGTACGGCAAATTACTTATATGATAAATTTAAAGGTCAATATAGAATACGTGCCCCAATAAATCAGCTTACAAATGATTTTAATAGAAAGCTCAATGGAACATTAGAAGATATAGATTGTTACATAGATTGTCAGTTTGGCAATAAAGTATTTTATTATGGACATAACATTTTACAAGCTTACATTCCCTCTCTTGGAAGAGGACATAACATTCTTAAAAATCTTGAAGAAACGGATAAATCTCTGGTATTTGACATTGAAGAAACGGACTCTGAGATCCTGTTTAAATTCAAATATGTCAATTCTGATAAAATAATCCCACTATTAAAACCAAAAACCTCAGGCTCTCAGACAAGTCCTTTTTCGCCTAAAAATCTCCCGAAATCCGACTTTAAAATTCCAGATGATAAATTAGAAGCCTATAAACAAATCGCATCTAAAATTCCTCCTGAGAAGCTTTTAATCCTAAGTAGAATAACACATTCTTACTTGCAAACTTTGATTACAAAGAAGAACACTTGGGAGAATATTAAATCAGATATGAGGCTCAAATGTGTCAAGGGCAAAGAGTATATTTGCATGATTGGCAAATGGGAAGAGTATCTAAGATATTTAGAAAATGAAATTAAAAAAATGGAGTGAAATGTATATGAAAGAGTACATAGTTAAGCCAAAAGTAACAATTCAGAAGATAAAAAAATATGGTTTTCGATATCTAAGCGAAGGTGATTATATTCTGTCAAAGCCAATCTATTTTTATCAAAAATATCCAGTTTTATTCATAAATATGTATATTAACATAGAAGATCGAACTTTTAGGTCTGAAATAGTCGATCAAATGGGCGTTTATAGCCCCTATTATGCCAATGAAACAACGATTTCTTTAGATATGAGAAATACTATAGAAAGTAATGTAAACAAAGAGTTAAATAAATTAGTAAAAGAAGGTATATTAAAGATGAAAACATTATTAAAGACACCAGATTATTCAATTAGAGCAGTTAAGGTTAGACCAATAGTAAACATTTTATTAGATAATGGAGCACACGTTCCTACATATGGAACTGAATATGCGGCAGGTGCAGATTTATATGCAGTAATACACAATGACACTAAGACTGTTGAAATCTTACCAGGAGAAACAGTCTTCTTAGACACAGGTGTAACTATGGAAATTCCAGAAGGGTACGTTGGACTTGTTTTTGCAAGAAGTGGATTATCTTGTAAGCAAGGACTTGCACCAGCTAATAAAGTTGGTGTGATTGATGCAGACTATAGATCAAGTGTTAAAGTTGCTTTGTATAATCAGAGTAAAGAAGTAAGAACTGTCTCAGACGGAGATAGAATAGCACAGATAATAATCCAGCCAGTAACACAGTTTGAATTTAAGGAAGTAGATAAGCTGTCTGAAACTAATAGAGGCGAAGGTGGGTTTGGTTCTACTGGAAAGGCGTGATTATGAAAGAAAAAGTTCCAATTTATCAAAAACAGAACCTTACACTTGAAGAAGCTGCTGAATACTCCAATATTGGAATAAATAGATTAACTATGTTGATTAAAGAACCTACTTGTAATTTTGTATTATATGTAGGAAATAAAAGATTGATAAAAAGAAAATTATTTGATGAATTTATAGAAAATATAAATATGATTTAATGATGTTGAAATTATTACGGTTGAGTGATATTATTTAGGTGTAAGTATATCACTCAATCCTTTGTTTTAATAAAGAAATAAAGGTGATATTTTATGGACAAAAAAGATATTAAAGGAAGAGTATTAAAAGAAGGTGAAGACCAGCTAAAAGATGGTAGGTATCGTTATAGATTTACAGATAAATATGGAAAAAGAAAAGCCATATATTCGTGGAAACTTGTATCAGTAGATAAAACCCCTGCTGGGAAAAAAGATGATTTGTGTTTACGTGCAAAAATTAAACAGATAGAAAAAGATCTTAATGACAACATAAACACATATAAAGCTCAGTCGAAAGTTAATGATTTGATTAATATGTACCTAGATACAAAAGTGAACTTAGCAAACAGTACATTAAATAATTATAAGAATATGTATGAGGTGAATATTAAAAATTCTATGCTGGGCAACATGCAGATATGCTCAGTTAAGAAATCTGACATATTAAAATTCTATAAACATTTATATATTGATAAAAAATTGTCAGTTGGTACAATACAATTATATCAAAATCTTTTGTATCCAGCTTTTCAATTAGCTGTCGATGATTCTACAATTAGGCTCAATCCTTGCAAAAATTGTATGAAGGAATATGTTCGTGGTTCGATGGATTCTCCAAGAATTGCTTTAACTAAAGAACAACAAAAAAAGTTATTGTCTTTTGTAAAAAACAACAATATATATAGACGATATTACCCAATGTTTGCAACAGTCCTATGCACTGGACTAAGAATTAGTGAAGCAATGGGATTAACATGGAACAATATTGATTTTAAAAATCACTATATAACTATTGACCATCAAATATTATATAGAAAAAAAGATGGTACAATCAAGCATTATGCTTCAGTACCTAAGAATAAAAAGACTAGACATATTCCTATGCAAAAAGATATTGAAAAACTCTTACAAAAATACAAAAATGAAACATATTTTATTAGCGTATCTTCAAATATCAATATTGATGGGTACACCAATTTTGTATTTTTGAACAGAGAAGAAGGATTATTTACCCCTAATACATTAACAAGGACTTGTCACTTGTTAAGAGAAAGCTGTAATAAAGAAGAAATTGAAGTTGCACAATGGGAAGAAAGAGAACCAGTTCTCATTCCTGATTTTACATTTCACGTTCTTAGACATACATTTTGTACTAGAATGGCTGAAGATGGTATGGATGTAAAAGTATTACAAGAAATTATGGGACATAGTAATATAGCTGTTACAATGCAAGTTTATAATCATGTAAGTGATGACAGAGCAATTAATGAAATGAACAAGATTCAAAATGTTATAGGATTATAAAATAACCCATTATAGCACTTTAACCCAATTTTTAACCCAATTGAACTGTATTTTATATAGAGTTATAAAGAGTTATATAAAGAAGAATCCTTATTTTGTAAGGATATAAAGACATATATAGACTTATAAAAACTCTTAAAGCATACAACAAGAAAGAAATCGTTACTGTAGATTAATTTCTATAGAGTAACTTATTTAATGAGTCTGTCCTTTAGTGGGCAGGCTCATTTTTTATGCCTTTCGGTGTACGTTTCTAATAAATGAAAGTTTCTAATCTGCCTGGATGGTGGGACGGATACAGCTAAGACCAAAGGTGTTCCTGTTCATAGATATATTCTTTTTGGATCCTTATTAAGAATATAGGTGAAATACATTCTTAGCATATGCTTTCTTTTAAGCTTTGCTTGCATAAATAGCATTTTAGTAGTATATTTAAAAGGCATAATTTATATAAGGAATGGTATATTTATGATAAAAGTTGCACTTGATGCTATGGGTGGAGATAATGCCCCTGGCGAGATTGTTAAAGGTGCGGTAGATGCCGTAAATACAAGCAAAGAATGTTTTGTATATCTTGTTGGAAAAGAAGATGTTGTTAATAACGAACTTTCCAAATATACTTATAGCAAAGAACAGATAGAAGTTGTTAATGCTACAGAGGTTATAGAAACAGGTGAGCCACCTGTTATGGCTATAAGACATAAGAAAGATTCATCTTTGGTTAAGGCTCTTAATATGGTTAAGAATAAGGAAGCTGATGCTTTCGTATCAGCAGGAAGTTCTGGTGCTATATTAGTTGGTGGACAGGTTATTGTTGGACGTCTTCCAGGCGTTGAAAGACCACCAATAGGTGCGATTGTTCCTACTGATAAAGGCTGTGTGCTGATAGTTGACAGTGGGGCTAATGTTGATGCCAGACCAGCTTTTCTTGTGCAGTGGGCTAAGATGGGTTCTATATATATGGAGAACTGTCTTGGGATTAAGAAGCCAAGAGTAGCGATAGTTAATGTTGGTCTTGAAGAGGAGAAAGGCAACCAGCTTGTTAAGGAGACATTTCCACTTCTTAAAGCGTGTGATGATATTAACTTTATAGGAAGCATTGAAGCAAGAGAGATACCAAGAAGCGGTGCAGATGTTATCGTGTGTGATGCATTTGTTGGTAATGTTATATTAAAGCTTTACGAGGGTCTTGCTGGTACAATTATATCAAAGATTAAGGGTGCATTTTATTCTAATCTTAAGTCAAAGATTGGAGCAATGCTTGTTAAGGACTCAATTAAGAGTACACTTAAGACTATGGATGCATCAGAGTATGGTGGAGCACCACTTATAGGTCTTAATGGTCTTGTTGTTAAGACACACGGAAGTGCCAAAGCTAAAGAGGTAAAGAATTCAATTCTTCAATGCGTGACATTTTCAAAAAGCAATATTAATGAGCAGATTGTTGAGTCACTTTCGCATATGCCGGAATTAACAGAAGAATAGATATAATATTTATAGTAGTACAAGGATGTACATTATATTTATAAAAGTAGTACAAGAACGGATATTATATTTATAATAGTAATACAAGAATAGATGTTATATTTATAATAAGAATATCAGATTTAGAATTGTGTATAACGCCTGATATATATTGATATTCATATAATTAAGATATCAGGTCAGAATGGAGGATTTATATGGAATTTCAGAAGTTACAGAGAATTATTGCAGATGTACTTAATATAAGCGAGGATAAGATTACTAAAGAATCAGCATTTGTTGATGACCTTAAGGCAGATTCTTTAGATGTATTCCAGATTATAACAGAGATTGAAGACCAGTTCGGTATTCAGATTCCAGACGATGCAATTGAGAATATTGTTACTGTAGGAGATGCAGCAACTCAGATTCAGAATGCACTTGCTAAATAATTAATATAAAGAATATTGGTGTTGATATAGCAGGGGTCTATAATATGTGTCAATAGAGCATTAATTTATAAGTGTGCATATTACACGGATAAATTAATGCTTTTTTATGTAACAGGAAATTTTGATAGAATTCCCTGTTACATATAAAGTAATCTGGCAGGATTTTATCTGACTGTATTTTCTTTTTTGAATAAATTGGACATAATTATAAGATTGACACCAGATTGGAGATTGAATGTATAATAAGAATTTATCTGAGTTAATGGATAAAATTAATTATCAGTTTAAAGATATTAATCTTTTAAAAAATGCACTTACTCACAGCTCTTATGCTAATGAGAAGACGATTAAGAAGTATAAAGATAATGAAAGACTTGAGTTCCTTGGTGATGCGGTTCTGGAACTTACATCAAGCGATTACATTTATAAGAATTACAGCAATATGAATGAGGGCCAGATGACAAGACTTCGTGCAAGTATTGTATGTGAACCTACACTTGCTATATGTGCAAGAGCTATTGGAATTGATAATTTCATAATGTTAGGTAAAGGTGAGGAATTAACAGGCGGAAGAAAGAGAGATTCTATAGTATCAGATGCCTGTGAAGCGGTAATAGGAGCAATATATCTGGATGGTGGTTTTGCTAATGCAAAAGAATTCGTTAAATCATTTATTCTTAATGATTTGGAAAGCAAGCAACTCTTTTATGATAGCAAAACTATTTTACAGGAAGTCGTACAGGCGGCACATAAGGAAGTTGTATACGAGATTATAGGAGAATCAGGACCAGAGCACGATAAAGACTTTATTGCAAGTGCGAAGGTCGATGGAATGTTCCACGTTACAGCCAAGGGTCATACCAAGAAGCACGCTGAACAGCACGCGGCATATGAGGCACTTGTGGAATTAAAGAAGCAGGGATATGAATTTCCTATAAGAAAATAGCAAAGGAATTGTATATATGTATTTAAAGAGTATAGAGGTTCAGGGTTTTAAGTCATTTGCCAATAAGATAGTATTTGACTTTCATAACGGAATTACAGGCATTGTAGGTCCTAATGGCTCTGGGAAAAGTAATGTTGCCGATGCTGTAAGATGGGTTCTTGGTGAACAAAGTGCGAAGCAGCTTCGTGGGGCGAAAATGGAAGATGTCATATTTGCAGGAACACAGAACCGTAAACCTGTTGGTTTTGCGTATGTTGCAATAACACTTGATAATAGTGACCATGCGCTTCCTGTTGAATATGATGAAGTTACGGTATCAAGAAGAGTGTACCGTTCAGGGGAAAGTGAATACAAGATTAACGGACATACCTGTCGATTAAAAGATGTAACAGAGATGTTCTATGATACGGGTATCGGTAAAGAAGGTTATTCAATTATCGGACAGGGACAGATTGATAAAATTCTTAGTGGTAAACCTGAGGAGCGCAGGGAGCTTTTTGACGAGGCGGCAGGTATTGTTAAATTTAAACGCCGTAAAGCTGCGGCTATTAAGAAGCTTGACAATGAAAGAAATAATCTTGTCCGTGTTAATGATATTTTATCAGAGCTTGAAAAGCAGGTTGGACCATTACAGGTACAGTCTGAGAAAGCCAAGGAATATCTTAATTTAAAGTCAGATTTGAAAAAATATGATGTCAACGCATTTTTATTAGAAACTGACCGTATAAGAAAAGAAATTGCTGAGCTTGATAATAAAATAGAGATTGCTGATAATGATCTGGCTGGCTCAAGAAATGAATATGATGCTACTAAGGCAGAATATGAAGCGGCTGAGAACCAGCTTAATGAGCTTAATCTTACAATTGAGCAGACTAATCAGGTATCTTCTGCATTAGAGCTTGATAACCAGAAGTTCAAGGGTGAGATTAATCTGTTTGAGGAACAGGTTAAGACATTTAACGCTAACAAGCAGCTTCATTCTGAGAGAATTAATGACATTGAGAAGGATAAGACTGCCAAGACAGCTTCGATTAATGAATTAAAGAAGCAGGCAGAGGCGATTAATACAGAGATTAATGAATATAACACAAAGCTTAATGCCATTAATGAGGAAGCTGAGGCTGTAAAGGCTGAGATAGACGGAATATCAGGACAGATAGAGAACCGTCAGACACTTATATATGATAATCTGACAGAACAGTCATCTATCAAAGCAGAGAACCAGAAGTTCATTACAATGCTTGAACAGCTTGAAATCCGTAAATCGCAGTTAAACAGCAGGATAATAACTGGAAAAAGTGATGAAACAGCACAAAGACAGGTAATAGCTTCTATTACTTCACAGTTAAAAGAATGTGATGTTAATATAAGCAGTATCAATGCTTCTATTGCAGAAGGCAATGCCAATGTAACATCTATTAAGGGTGTAATAGCTGAGAAGACACAGGAACTTGACAAGCTTACACAGAATTATCATAGAAGCAAGTCAAGACTTGAATCTTTAGTTAATATAACTGAACGATATGACGGATATGGCAACAGTATCCGTAAGATAATGGAATTAAAGGACAGTAACCCTGGTATTCTTGGTGTTATCGCAGATATTATTAAAGTAGAGAAGCAGTATGAAACTGCTATTGAAACTGCACTTGGTGGAACAATCCAGAACATAGTTACTGATAAAGAGAATACTGCTAAGGAGCTTATTAATTACCTTAAAGTAAATAAGCTTGGCCGTGCAACATTTTTACCACTCAATGCTATTCATTCAAGAAATACATTAGAGAATGATAATTGTATTAATGAAAAGGGTGTTGTAGGAGTTGCGAGCAATCTTGTAAGAGTGTCTTTTGAATATGAAGGACTTGCCAAGTATCTGCTTGGCCGTATTCTTGTAGTTGATAATATAGAAAATGCTCTGGTAATTGCAAGAAAGTATAAATATTCATTAAGAATTGTAACACTTGAAGGTGAGCAGCTTAATCCAGGCGGTTCAATGACTGGTGGTGCTTTTAAGAATTCAAGCAACCTTCTTGGACGAAGAAGAGAGATTGAAGAGCTTAAGACAGAGGTTTCAAGCATAAGCAAGACAATAACAGAAACCAAAGCTTCTATATCGGAGCTTAGAAGTGAAGTCGGTAAGAACAGGGATAATCTTGACCAGTTAAATAAACAGCAAAGAGAGATACATATTAAGAAGAATACTTTAGATGTAACTCTTAAGCAGGCTGATAACAAGTTAAAAGAGATAATTGATGGATATTCAAATGCAGTAAATGAACAGGCAGGCATAGATGCTGAAATATCAAAAGTCAACAGCAATAAACAGCAGGTAAGCGGAAGTCTTAATGTGCTTGACAGCGAGAATGAGGCTTCAAGAAAAGAGATTGAGAACCTTAATAAGCTGCTTGAAGAAAAGAAAGCGAATGAGGCGGCAGTATCACTTAAGCTTGAGAATTTAAAGATATCACATTCATCAGTTGAACAGAAAGCTGCATTTATTAATGAAAATATTCAAAGACTTTCTGATGAGATTAATAGTCTTGATAATGAAAAAGAGAGTATTAACGATAAGATAAATCAGACAGCAGAATTAATAAAGACTAAACAGCAGGAAATAACTGATGTTATGGATAGCATTGAAAAGACAGTTAAAGAGCTTGAAGCTAATAACGAGAAGCTGGCTAAGCTTAAAGCTGACAAAGAAAAGGTTACTGCAAGCCATAAGGAGTTCTTTAAGAAAAGAGAAACCCTTAATGAGCAGATTATCCTTCTTGAAAAAGAAAGTATGCGTCTTCATAACCAGCACGATAAGCTTGATGAATCTAATGATTCGCTTGTTGATTATATGTGGAATGAGTATGAGCTTACATACAGCTATGCATTGGAATTAAAGAGTGATGAATTAACTAATCTTAATGACTTAAGAAAGCAGATTAATATACTTAAAGCTTCTATTAAGAAGCTTGGTGATGTAAATGTTAATGCTATTGAAGAATATAAAGAAGTCAGTGGGCGTTATACTTTCTTAAAGACACAGCACGATGATATGATTGAGGCTGAACAGTCACTTATGAAGGTTATAACTGAACTTGATAATGGAATGAGAACACAGTTTACTGCCAAATTTGAAGAGATAAAAGTAGAATTTGATAAGGTATTCAAGGAATTATTCGGCGGCGGACGTGGTACAATTGAACTTGTGGAAGATGAAGATATACTTGAAGCAGGAATTATAATTGTATCCCAGCCACCAGGAAAGAAGCTTCAGAATATGATGCAGTTATCAGGTGGAGAAAAGGCTCTCACAGCAATAGCGTTATTATTTGCCATACAGAACTTAAAGCCATCACCATTCTGTCTTCTTGATGAAATTGAAGCTGCACTTGATGATTCTAATGTTGGAAGATATGCTAATTATCTTCATAAGCTTACAAAGCATACACAGTTTATTGTAATTACCCACAGACGTGGAACTATGGCTGCGGCAGACAGATTATATGGTATTACTATGCAGGAGAAGGGTGTATCAACTCTTGTTTCTGTAGACCTTATTGCCAATGATCTGAATGAGCCTAAAGAAAGGAAGAGTTAATATGGGACTTTTTAGTAAACTTAAAGAAGGTCTTACAAAGACCAGAGATAATATCGTATCGGGCATTGATAATATATTTAATGGCTTTTCTTCAATTGATGATGATTTCTACGAAGAACTTGAAGAGACTCTTATTATGGGAGATATTGGTGTCAGGGCAACTGATGAGATTATTGAAGACCTTAAGGCTAAGGTTAAAGAGAATAAAATAAAAGACCCTAAAGATTGCAAGCAGTTATTGATTGATACAATCAAAGAGAAGATGAACCTTGGGCCCAATGCATATGAATTTGAGAATACTAAGTCAATTGTTATGCTTATTGGTGTTAATGGTGTTGGAAAGACTACCTCTGTAGGAAAGCTTGCAGGCCATTTAAAAGAGCAGAACAAAAAGGTTGTCCTTGCTGCGGCTGATACATTCAGGGCTGCTGCCATTGAACAGCTTACAGAATGGGCTAACAGGGTAGGTGCAGATATAATTGCACAGAATGAGGGCTCTGACCCAGCGGCTGTAATATATGATTCTATAGCAGCGGCAAAAGCAAGGCACGCAGATGTTCTTTTATGTGATACAGCCGGAAGGCTTCAGAATAAGAAAAATCTTATGGAAGAATTACGCAAGATTGACAGAGTTATTGAAAGAGAGTATGCTGATGCGTATAGGGAAAATCTTATAGTCCTTGATGCGACAACTGGTCAGAACGCACTTTCACAGCTACGCGAATTCAATGATGTAACTAATATAACAGGAATTATTCTTACTAAGATGGACGGAACAGCTAAGGGTGGTATCGCCGTTGCTATTCAGGCAGAATTTGGAATACCTGTTAAGTACATTGGTGTAGGTGAGCAGGTTAAGGATTTACAAAAATTTGACTCAGATACATTTGTCAACGCATTATTTGATACATCAGATAATGAAGAAGATGATGATTAATGTAATATTTTAATTCAATTAATGATATTTTATATTGATAATTAGATTAATGGTGTATATTATTGTTAATAATTGATTTAATAATATAAAGTAACCTAAAGGAGAGTAGATTTACAATGGAAGAATTAACTTTAAAGAAATTTGAAGAAGCTGCTGAGAAAGTAAAGGAAGCTACATTACCAACTAACCTTATATTCAGCGAATATTTCAGCAACCAGACAGGCAATAAAGTATATCTTAAGCCTGAGAATATGCAGTATACAGGTGCTTACAAGGTAAGAGGTGCATATTACAAGATAAGCACAATGTCAGAAGAGGCAAGAAAGAAAGGTCTTATAACAGCATCTGCTGGTAACCACGCACAGGGTGTTGCATTTGCGGCAAAGAAGTATGGCGTAAAGGCTACTGTTGTTATGCCAACAACAACACCACTTATAAAGGTTAACAGAACTAAGGGTTATGGTGCTGAAGTTGTACTTTACGGAGATGTATATGATGAAGCCTGTGAATATGCTCTTAAGTTAGCAGAAGAAAAGGGACTTACATTTGTTCATCCATTTGATGACCTTGATGTTGCTACAGGACAGGGCTCAATTGCTATGGAGATTATTAAAGAACTCCCAACAGTTGATTATATCCTCGTTCCAGTTGGCGGCGGCGGACTTGCAACAGGTGTATCTACACTTGCCAAGCTTCTTAATCCTAATATTAAAGTAATCGGTGTTGAACCAGCCGGTGCTAATTGTCTGCAGGCTTCTTTAAAGAATGGAAAGGTTACAACACTTCCAACTGTCAGCACAATAGCTGATGGTACAGCAGTTAAGACCCCGGGTACAAAGGTATTCCCATATCTTCAGAAGAATCTTGATGATATAATAACAGTTCCTGATGAAGACTTAATTGTATCTTTCCTTGATATGGTTGAAAATCATAAAATGATAGTAGAGAACTCAGGTCTTCTTACAGTTGCAGCACTTAAACAGCTTAAGGTTAAAGATAAGAAGGTTGTTTCAATTCTTTCAGGTGGTAATATGGACGTAATAACAATGTCATCTGTTGTTCAGCAGGGTCTTGTTCAGAGAAGCAGAATATTTACTGTATCTGTACTTCTTCCAGATAAGCCGGGTGAACTTGTAAGAGTTGCACAGATAATTGCCAACGCTAATGGTAATGTAATCAAGCTTGATCATAACCAGTTTGTAAGCATTAACAGAAAGGCTACAGTTGAATTGAGAATAACTATTGAAGCTTTCGGACATGAACACAAAGACCAGATTGTATCTGAGCTTGAAAAGAACGGTTTAAGACCACGTCTTGTTAAGGTTAATATCTAATTTATCAAAGTGACACTGATATGTTACGCTGATACATAAAAGTTTTATTTTAACAGGCTTACATAAAATGTATATAATATACAAGTATAGATGTGAAATCAGTTTTGTGGCTGGTTTCACATTTTTTACACACAATTTACATATTTAAACCACTATTTGCCATTATGATAATCGCATAAACAACAAAGGAGATGACTCATATGGTAAAGAATAAATTATTATATGCAACAATAGCAGCTATGTTAATGGGGGCTGTATTTACAGGCTGTTCTAATACTGATAATAACAATACAACAACAGAGAGCCAGAGCATTGTGTCACTCGAGAAACTTGCCTCAAGTGCGGATTCAGATTTATCAATCGAATTAGATGATGAAGATAAGGTATCATCATGGGATGATTCAACAGCTTCACATATTACACTTGGAAGCCAGATTAGTTCTGATAGTTCATCGGTTGAAATATCAGGTTCAACAGTTACAATCACTAAAGCAGGAACATATGTTATATCAGGAAATGTAACAGAAGGAAATATAATCGTTAATACGACAGATAAGGGAACTGTAAGATTAATTCTTAATAATGCTTCTATAAGCAATACAACAACAGCACCAATTAAGGTGTTAGATGCCAAGAAAGTTATACTTACACTTGCCGATAACACAACTAATACAATTACAGACAGCAGTCGTTTATCTACAGAAGAAGATTATTCAGCCGCTATATATTCTAAAGAGGATTTAATAATCAATGGAAATGGTACATTAAATGTCAATGCTGGATACCGCAACGGTATTAAGAGTACAGATGACTGCATTATCGTATCTGGTACATTAAACATAACAAGTACTGAGGACGGTATAATCGGTAAAGATCTATGCGGAGTTGTAGCGGGTGATATTAATATTAATGCAGGTTCAGACGGGATTAAGTCAACTTATGATACAGACACAACTAAAGGAAATGTTATCATTGAAGGCGGTAATATAACTATTAAGGCTTCTAATGATGGCATACAGGCTGAAAATATACTTGTTATTAATGATGGTGCTATTAATATAAAGACTAATAATGGTGCGGCTGATACAACACAGACACATATAGATAATATGGATATGGGCCGCGGTGGTTTTGGCTTTAATAACAATAAGACAACAACTACCACAGATGATACATCTGAGAGCAGAAAAGGTATTAAAGCTGGCAATATGCTTATAATCAATGACGGAGACATAACAATAGACTCTGATGATGACTCTGTACATTGCAATTCAGTAATATATATATATGGTGGCACTATAAATGCAGCTACAGGTGATGACGGAGTACATGCAGATGACTTGCTTACTGTCAATGGTGGAACAATAAATATAACACAGTGCTATGAAGGCATTGAAGCTGATGACATAGTTATTAATGATGGAGATATAAGCGTTGTTTCAAGTGATGACGGCATTAATTCATCTGACGGAAGTATAACAATTAATGGCGGTAATCTTTTGATAAATGCAAGCGGTGACGGACTTGATGCCAATGGCTCCATTATAATAAATGGTGGATATATCGTTGTACTTGGTCCAACCTCGGACGGCGATACAGCAATTGACTATGATGACAGTTGTACAATTAATGGTGGAACAGTTATGGCATTTGGCTCAAGCGGAATGCTTGAAATTCCAAAAGGTGCAAGTAATGGAGCCTGTATAGTTACTGCATTTACATCTGTAAGTGGAGGCAGCAAGTATACATTAAGCGACTCGAATGGCAATGAAATATTATCATATACACCATCAAAGGCTTATGCCGCAGCAATTGTATATTCAGATAAGATAACAACAGGTAATACTTATGACATTACAGCAGGAAGTACTACATTATCAATTGAAGTTACATCTGATGTCACAAGTAATGTTTCAAGCGGATTTGGCGGAGCTGGTGGAATGAATAAGCCTGGTAATGGCGGCTCAGGTATGCCTAATATGAATAACGGCAGCTCTAATGGAAATGCACCACAGATGAATAACAGAATGTAATATCCGGATAAATAGTAAATAACCAGATAAATAGTAAATATGTTTTAACATGAATAACCAAGGTGTTTTGTGGTTTAAAAATTAAATCAAAAAATATTAAAAAGTGTCAAGTAAAAAAGCTTGACACTTTTTATTTGCTATGATATTATACTCAAGGCTTATAAATCATTTGAACCAGAAAGTTAAGGTGTGTTGTGGAACGTATTGTAGAACAGACATTATTATATGATTTTTATGGCGAACTGCTTAATGAACATCAGCGCAATGTATATGAAGATGCCGTATTTAACGATTTATCTTTAAGTGAGATTGCTGATGAATATAATATATCAAGACAGGGTGTTCACGACCTTATCAAGAGGGTATCCAATACATTAGAAGGATATGAGTCTAAGCTTCATCTTATTGAGAAATTTATGGATACTAAAGCCAAAGTAACCAAGATAGACGAGCTTGTTGATTCTTATATTGCTTCACCAGATATGAAGCTGATATTAGAGATCAAAGACCTGTCTAACGAAATTATCGAAGATTATTAAACATTTTAGGAGGATACATAATGGCATTTGACAGTCTTTCAGATAAACTTCAAAACATATTTAAGAATCTTCGCGGCAAAGGACGCCTTTCTGAAGCTGACGTAAAGGCAGCACTTAAAGAGGTTAAGATGGCACTGTTAGAAGCTGATGTTAATTTTAAGGTTGTTAAGAACTTTATTAAGTCAGTAGAAGAACGTGCGATTGGTCAGGATGTTATGTCAAGTCTTACACCGGGACAGATGGTTATTAAGATAGTTAATGAAGAGATGATTTCCCTTATGGGTTCTGAGACAACAGAGATTGCTATTAAGCCGGGGAATGAAATTACTGTCATTATGATGGCGGGTCTTCAGGGTGCTGGTAAGACAACTACTACAGCCAAGCTTGCAGGAAAGTTCAAAGCCAAGGGCAAGAAGCCTTTGCTCGTAGCTTGTGATGTATACAGACCAGCAGCTATAGAACAGCTTACTATCAATGGTAATAAGCAGGGCGTTGAAGTATTTTCTATGGGAACAGGACATAACCCTGTAGATATTGCTAAGGCTTCGATAGCACACGCCAAGGAGAATAATTACAACATAGTAATTCTTGATACAGCCGGACGACTTCATATTGATGAGAATATGATGGATGAGCTTATTAATATAAAGAGTGAGGTTAATGTTGACCAGACTATTCTTGTTGTTGATTCTATGACTGGACAGGATGCGGTAAATGTAGCATCTTCATTTAATGAAAAGGTTGGAATTGACGGAGTTATCCTTACTAAGTTAGATGGTGATACAAGAGGTGGTGCAGCACTTTCAATTAAGGCTGTCACAGGTAAGCCTATTCTTTATGTTGGTATGGGAGAGAAACTGTCAGACCTTGAACAGTTCTATCCTGATCGTATGGCATCAAGAATTCTTGGAATGGGTGATGTTCTTACACTCATTGAGAAGGCTGAGGCACAGATTGATGCAGATAAAGCCAAAGAGATGGAAGCTAAGATTAAAAAAGCTGAATTTGATTTTGACGATTTCCTTGAATATATGGGACAGATTCGTAATATGGGTGGTATAGGTTCTATTATGAGTATGCTTCCAGGTATGGGACTTGGCGGTAATATGAAGAATATCCAGATGCCAGATGAAGATGAGGCAGAAGCTAATCTTAAGCGTACAGAAGCAATCATACATTCTATGACTGCTAAGGAACGTAAGAATCCAGATATTCTTAATCCATCAAGAAAGAACAGAATAGCACGAGGAGCTGGTGTTAATATCAGTGAAGTAAACAGGCTTGTTAAACAATTTGAGCAGATGAAGAAGATGATGAAACAGATGCCTGGTATGATGAAAGGTGCTAAAAAGGGACGTTTTAAGTTGCCTTTTTAACATAGATATAATTAATTACAGGAGGTGAAACAATAATGGCAGTAAAGATCAGATTAAAGAGATTAGGTGAGAAGAAGTCTCCTTTCTATAGAATTATCGTAGCAGATTCAAGATCTCCAAGAAATGGTAGATTTATTGAAGAAATCGGTACTTATGATCCTAATTACGATCCATGCAAGCTTAACATTGATGCTGAACTTGCTAAGAAGTGGTTATCAAACGGAGCTCAGCCTACAGAAGTAGTTGGAAAGCTTTTCAAGATGGCAGGTATCGAAAAATAAGACTAGTGGAGGTATTTAGCTATGAAACAGTTAGTGGAAGTTATCGCTAAAGCACTAGTTGATAATCCGGATGAGGTTGTAGTGACAGAAACACAGAAAGATAAAGCAATTATCGTAAATTTAAAGGTTGCTTCCTCAGATATTGGTAAGGTAATCGGTAAATCCGGAAGAATTGCAAAGTCTATTAGAGCTGTTGTATCTGCAGCCGCATCGAATACCGACAAAAAGGTTATTGTAGAGATAGACAATTAATGCACTGTTAATGAGCCATTATGCTTAATGTATAAGCATAATGGCTTATTTTGTATATATTTACCAATAGAAAATATGTTCGACATAGTGTATTATATATGTAATTGATGATATAATATGACTACTTCGTAGTCACTTAGAAGTTTCTTCGAAACTTCGGATGCGTGGAAAATCAACGCAGGGCATATGATATAATAATGCCAATAATTATAAAATAATTAATCGCAGGATAATAAGATTATTGCTGCAGCATTATTATATAGATTAATTAAGTAAGATAAAAGTGGGGAAGCATTATGAAGATAATACATTGTGCAGACTTGCACCTTGATTCTAATATGACAAGCAATCTAAGCAGGGAACAGGCTAAGCAGAGAAAAGCTGAGCTTCTTGCTACATTTGAGAGAATGATTGCTTATGCTAAAGATAACTCTGTGAAGGCTGTTATTATTGCAGGGGATTTATATGACAAGAAGAATATATCAGCTAATGCAAGAAATGTTTTTCTGTCTGCAATTAATAACAATCCAGATATAACATTTTATTATCTAAGAGGTAATCACGATGCAGAAAGTCTTTTTATAGATTGTGATACAATACCGGATAATATTAAGATGTTTAAAGATAGCTGGACTTCATATAAGATTGAAGCACCAGAGGATAATTCAGTAATTACTATTAATGGTGTGGAATTAACAGCAGATAATTCCAATGTTATATATAACTCACTTGTACTTGACAGTAATAATTATAATATTGTTACTTTGCACGGACAGGAAGCTATGTCATCGTCAAAGGATAAGACTGAGGTAATTTCATTAAAGGAACTTAAGAATAAGGCAATTGATTATCTCGCACTGGGACATATCCATTCATACAAGATGGAACAGCTTGATTCAAGGGGAGTATATTGTTATCCAGGATGCCTTGAAGGACGAGGCTTTGATGAATGTGGTGAACACGGTTTTGTACTTCTTGATATTAAGGATAACAAGCTTGTATGTAATGAATTTATCAGTGTTTCCTACAGGAATTTGTATGAAGAAGATGTTGATATATCTGAATGTATGAATTCAGTAGAGATGGCAGAAAAAGTAAGAGAGGTTCTTTATAAGAAAGATTATGCGTCTGCAAGCCTTATCAAAGTTGTTCTTACAGGACAGATTGATATTAACGCAGAGAAGAACCTTACATATATTACTGAGAATTTTAAGAATGACTATTATTATTTTAAATTATATGACCATACTTCAATAAAAGTAGATTACAGCTCATACCAGTATGACAAGTCATTAAAAGGGGAGTTTGTAAGACTGGTAGAAAGTGACGATACACTTGATGATATTACGAAAGCTTCAATAATAAAGATAGGCATTGATGCGTTATCAGGAGAGGAATTTATATGAAATTAATCAGTTTACATATTGATAATTTTGGACAATTTAATAATTTTGATTATGTATTTGAAGATGGCATTAATCAGATTATAGAAGAAAATGGCTGGGGTAAAAGTACGCTTGCGGCATTTATCAAGGTTATGTTTTTTGGTTTTGATAACACCAGTAAAAGAGATGATTATGTTAATGAAAAAAGGCGGTTTAAGCCTTGGCAGGGCGGCTTATATGGTGGAAGTCTTGCATTTGAGATTGATAATAAGCAGTATACAATATACCGTACCTTTGAAGCTAAAGATAAGGACGATACCTTTAAGCTTGTAGATACTATAACGAAATTAGATTCATTTGATTATACTTCTGATATTGGTAAAGAGATATTTGAAATTGACAGTGATTCTTTTGAAAAAACAGCTTACATTTTTCAGAATAATTGTGAAAGCGGCAGTACAGGCGATATAGCGGCACTTCTTGGCTGTGACGCCGTAGATGATGTAGATGTTAATAATTATGATGAAGTAATCGGACATATGAATGATAAGATTAATTCGCTTAGTCCCAAAAGAAAGACCGGGCAGCTTTACAAGATGGAAGAGGATATTGAACGGCTTAAGGCAAAGCTTATGGGAAAGAATGAGCTTGAACAGGCACTACAACAGACAATTTCATTAATCACTGAACAGAAGAAGGAATATAACAGGCTTGATAAAGAGCAGACGTCTGTTTCAGATATTCTTGATAAAGCTTCCATACGGAAAGATCTTTTAGCCTTTAAAGAACAATATGATATATATAATTCGCAGCTTGCAGAACGCTATACAGCTTATAAGCAGTATGAGGAAGAATATAGCAAACTTCCGTCTGTTGAAAAGTTAAGTATACAGTTCAGCAACTTAGATGAGCTTAATAAAATATCCATCCAGTTAAAGCACATTGAGTTGAGTTCGTCAGAAAAAGAACGTCTTGACAGCCTTGAAGAGAAACTTTCTAATGTTACAGACAAAGAGATTGATTATTATATGAAAGCATATAATAAAATGTCTTCACTATATCAAGATATTAAAGATACAAGAGCACACCTTACTGCTAATTATGAAGCTGTATATGATAAGCCGGAGAAACCTTCGCCTGCTATTACTATTGCGGCAGCTATTATTGGAATTATATTAATTGCTGCAGGTATTATAATTCCTTCGCTGGCAGTTATTACTTTTTTACTTGGTATTGTATGTATAATGGGAGGTATTGCTTATGGTCTTGTTAACAAAGACCGATACAAGAATAATATGCGTACCTATAATATCCGTAATGAACAATATGATATTATAAAAGAAAAGCTGGATACTCTTACTAAACAGTATAACAAGCTTCAGCACGATATTGATGAATGGATATCAGCGATAGTGCCAGAACATAATATTGATGATACATATTATGAACTTATGCAGTTAAGCCAGCAGAAGAAAGAACTTTCAATGCTTAGGGACAGAGAACTTCAATATAATAAAAGGTTGAAAGAGTATAATGTAACAGCTATAATTGGAAGTATTAATACATTTATGTCTGATTATATGGAACATACCGCAATACCTGATATTCAGGGCTTTGATAATGCTATTAATGAATGTATATCAAAGCTTAACAGTATAAGACAACGGATTAATTTTATTGAACAGTACAGAAAGTCTTATATGGATGCTGACAATGCATTTAAGCGTTTCAGGCAGAATAATGTTAATTATGAACAGCAGTTAAGTATGCTTCGTGAACTAGATGATATGCCTGATTATGATATTACTGAACTTAATGCACAGCTTAATAATATAAGGTCTGGTATGGAATTGTGCAGTAATACTATTAACGAATATAACAGCAGGCTTAATTCCAAGGAAAATGAGCTTGATGAGCTGAGTTCGTATGAGAGTCAGTTAAATGGACTTGAAGCAGACTATGAAACACTCCTTGCCAACTATAATAATCTGTTAAAAGCTAAAGATTATCTTGAAAAAGCAAGGATTTCATATGCAAAGAAGTATCAGGCACCTGTAAATGCTAAGTTTAAAGAGTATTTTGATATTGTGTCTGATAATACAGACAGCAATATGTATAGTTTTGATATACATAATAATCTTTTAAAGAATGAAGCTGGGCAGTACAGGGAGATTAGGTTCTTAAGTTCAGGCTGTAAGGATTTGGCTGGAATATGTATGCGTTTTGCATTTATTGATTCAATGTATAAAGATAAAAAACCGTTTATAATATTGGACGATCCATTTGTAAATATGGATACATTTTCTATTAATAATGCACACAGGCTGATTGAAAAGCTTGCGAAGAAGTATCAGATATTATATTTTACCTGTCATAACAGCAGAACTATGAAATGAATAATTACGATTTAAGAGGTGTATATGCAAGATTTATTAAGAGTTGGTGTTATAACATCGACACACGGAATAAGAGGGGAAGTTAAGGTATTCCCTACAACAGATGACCCTGACAGATTTAAGAAATTAAAGGAATGTATAATAGCGGGCAAGCGTGGCAATGTCAATGTTACAGTGCAGTCAGTAAAGTTCTTTAAACAGTATGTAATTGTGAAATTTAAAGAATTTGACAACATTAATGATATTGAAATCTATACAAAATGTGATCTGCTCGTAACACGTGATAATGCTGTAAAATGTGAACCAGGCGAATATTTTATATGTGATTTAATAGGACTTCGTGTAATTACAGATGAGGGTGAAGAATTAGGCAATCTGACAGACGTAATTGAAACAGGAGCTAACAACGTATACGAGGTTACTTCTGATACAGGCAAAATATATTATCTGCCAGTAATAGACCAGTGTATATTAAGCCATGATATGACTAACAGGACAGTTACAGTTCATATATTAAAAGGACTGCTTGATATTAATTAACAGTATATTGATTAATAATATAATACATATTTTACTTTTGAGATATATATGCTACAATAAGCACAAGTGGGTTAATATGAATTGACATAATATATACATATAGTAACCCACAATAATTTATATATGAGGAGGAATCACTATATGATTCAGAAACGAAACATTGCAATGTACATCATTCTCTCGATTGTTACTTGTGGAATTTTTGGCATTTACTGGTTTATATGTCTTACTGACGACTCTAAGCTGGCAGCCAATGATAATGAGAGTGCTTCTGGTCCGGTAGCGTTCTTGTTAACAATTGTAACCTGTGGAATATACAGCTGGTACTGGGCTTACAAGCTTGGTGACAGAGTTGACTACGCTGCTAATTCAAGAGGAATAGGAGATGGCTCAAGCAATTCCAAAATTCTTTTTATTGTATTACAGCTTTTGGGACTGGGAATAGTTAACTACCTTATTGCACAGGATAAGCTCAATAAAATCTCAGATTATGATTCATTCAACGGCAATGGTTATAATGGATTTAATGGCGGTTACAGCAATAACAACTATAATTCTGATAATAATTCATTCAACAATTACAATGCAGCTTCTGATAGCTCATACAGCGGTAATACAGATAATTACTCATCAGATAGCAGTTATGCTGATAATGTATTTAACAATGCCAATAATGACAGTTCATCATATGGAAGCTCTGCCAGTGAAGAACCAGGTAACAGTTATACAGGTTCAGTGAATAACGCACCTTATGGTAGTCCGTTTGATAATGACAAGTCAGATAACTAAAATTTTATAAATTAATTAAATTTTGGTCTTGCATATTATTAGTATATATGTTATCCTTATCAAGTTGTGAAAAGAGAGATGGTCCTCTGTTGTGTATATCACATTAAGAACGTCGGAATAATAAGGAGGTCACACATGAATACAATTATTAAGAACATCGAAGATGCTCAGCTTAAGGCTGAGGTACCAGCATTTAATGTAGGTGATACAGTTAGAGTATCAGCTAAGATTAAGGAAGGAAACCGTGAAAGAATTCAGGTATTTGAAGGAACTGTTTTAAAGAAGCAGGGTACAGGAGTTCGTTCTACATTCACAGTTAGAAAGATTTCTAATGGTATCGGTGTTGAGAAGACTTGGCCATTACATTCACCTATCGTAGAGAAGGTTGAAGTTGTAAGACGCGGTAAAGCTAGACGTGCTAAGTTATTCTACTTACGTCAGAGAACAGGTAAGGCTGCTAAGGTTAAGGAATTAGTTAGATAATTATTATTATCTCATTATAAAGAATGTCACTTGTTATGTTAATAGTAACAGGTGACATTCTTTTTTTGACACATAAAGATGTATTTTGTATAATGAATAGAAATGTATATTTGTATACTAAATCATAGATTGGAGGAGAATATGATTTCATATCATAGAAGATATCAGGAAAATACTACTTTACTTAACCTTTTAAAATATATATTTGATATTTTAATGGTTATATTAACAGCTTATGTGCTTGTTTCATTCAGCTGCACAAGAACGACTATACTTGGAGGTTCTATGGAACCTTCGATTAATAACGATGATACTGTGCTTGTTAATAAATTTGCATATGCAATAAAAGGTCCTAAGCGTTTTGACTGCATAGCATTTGAACCAGATTCTATCGGCTCTTCCAAGTTATATGTTAAAAGAGTTATCGGACTTCCTGGAGAAACTGTCCAGATTAAAGAAGGACACATTTATATTAATGGAGAATTACTTGAGAATGATATTACTGATACATATATTGTAACAGCAGGTATGACAATTAATCCTGTAAAACTTGGAGATGATGAATATTTCTGCCTTGGAGATAATCGTAACAACAGTGAGGACAGCCGTTTTTCAAGTATAGGAATGGTTAAAAGAAAGCATATTATAGGAAAGACGTGGATGGTGCTTAGTCCATTTGAAGATATTAAATTTATTAAATAGCATTTATTAAGATTAAAGTATGGATACTAATCAAAGTATCAATATTGATATGATATTAACACTAATTATTCGTATTAATTGTAGAAATGAGGTATAAAATGAACTATCAATGGTATCCCGGTCATATGACCAAAGCCAAAAGAATGATGGAAGAAAATATTAAACTTATAGATCTGGTTATTGAGATTGTAGATGCAAGAATACCTATAAGCAGCCGAAACCCTGATATAGACAGCCTTGCGGTCAATAAAGCAAGAATTATTCTTCTTAACAAATCAGACCTTGCGGATGATAAGATAACTAACCAGTGGATTAATTATTTTAATGAAAATAATATATACTGCCTTAAGCTTAATTCAAGAAATAATTCAGGCATTAAGCAGGTCAACGGTCTTATAATGACAGCCTGTGCAGATAAGATAGAGCGTAATAAGCAGAGAGGAATATTAAACAGACCAATAAGGGCAATGGTTGTTGGAATACCTAATGTCGGAAAGTCAACATTTATTAATTCCTATGCTGGAAAAGCTAGTGCCAAGACAGGCAATAAGCCGGGCGTTACTAAGGGAAAACAATGGATAAAGCTTAATAAGAATGTTGAGCTTTTAGATACTCCGGGTATTTTATGGCCTAAGTTTGACAATCAGGAAGTCGGCAAAAGACTTGCTATGATAGGTTCTATGAATGATGAGATACTTAATGTCGAGGAGCTTGCTATCGATACAATAAAATATATATATAGTGAATATTCTGATAATGTTATTGAACGCTACGGTCTTGATAAAGAAAAGACTGCCGCAAGTTATGATGAAAATGCTATCAATCCAGATAATTCAGTAGCGTTATATATTATGGAACAGGCGGCTGTTAAGCGAGGCTGTATCAAGAAGGGCAATAATATTGATTACGAGAAAATATCTAATATTATTCTGGATGATTTCAGAAGTGGACGATTAGGACGAATATCATTAGAAACCCCTTAAAAGATGCTTAGAAGATACTTAGAAGATAATGGAGAGAACAATGTCAGATAAGATTAAGACAACCAAAGAAGAACGTGAAGCTAAAAAAGCATTAAAGCTTGCACAGGAAAAAGAACGTATTGAAAATATGTGCGTATATGAAAAGGAATATGAAGCATTTTCTTATATATGTGGTATAGATGAGGCTGGAAGAGGTCCGCTTGCAGGTCCTGTTGTTGCTGGTGCGGTCGTTCTTCCAAAGGATTGCAGGATATTATATGTGAATGATTCCAAGAAATTAAGTGAGAAAAAAAGAGAAATGTTATATGATGTGATACTTAATGAAGCCGTAAGTGTAGGCGTTGGAATTGTATCACCAGAAAGAATTGATGAGATAAATATATTAAATGCAACTTATGAAGCTATGAGAGAAGCTATTAATAACCTCACGGTTAAACCCGATATATTACTTAACGATGCAGTTACAATACCGGGTGTTGACATTGAACAAGTACCTATTATCAAGGGTGATGCAAAAAGTCTTTCAATTGCAAGTGCCAGTATAATTGCCAAGGTTACAAGGGACAGGCTTATGTACCATTATGATGAGTTATATCCTGAGTATGGATTTGCCAAGCATAAGGGTTATGGAACAAAGCTTCACACAGATGTACTTAAAGAAATCGGACCTTGTCCTATACATAGAAAAACATTTATTACTAAAATATGTCCTTAAAATAAATATGGAGGCTGGCTTATGGATATTAATATACAACAATTACTAAAAACAAATCTGGGACAGACGAGCCAGTCATATGATGTTAATAACAACAGGGTTGGGCAGAATACAGCTTCTAGTATCAATCAGGCACAAAATATTAACAATAACAGTTCACTTATTAAAAATCTTATCGCTGGAAGCGTACTGACAGGCTTTATAAGTGAATTAAATGACTCTGATGCTGTTATAAGCCTTAATGATGGTTCGCTTCTTTCTGCAACTTTAGCCAATCAGGGGGCAGTTAAGCAGGGAGAAGTTGTTACATTTATAGTCAATCAGGTAAAGGATAATCAGATTTCATTAAAAGTACTGCCTGCTGATGAACAACAGAATATGTTCATTGATAAAGCACTTGAAGCGGCAGGTCTGTATCCTACTGAGGAGAATACAGCTATGGTCAAAGAACTGTTATCCCTTAATATGCCGGTTAATACAGATATGCTTAATACTGTCAATAAATATATGGCACAGTTTCCGGATAGTGACATTAAGACAATTGCCAATCTTGTACGTCTTGATATGCCTGTAACAGAGGAGAATATCAATCTTTATAAGGCATATGAAACATTTAATGCCAAGCTTGACGGACAGCTTAGTACTATGGAGAATGCACTGTCTGATAATATAATGCGTGCATTTAGCGATTTCTCCCGTGATGATATACAACAGCTTAATACTGTCATTAATAGTATGTATGGAAATGCAGATGATAACACAAATGTTACATCAAAACTGGTAACAGAAAGCTTTTCCAAGGATTTTATTAACGAATTATCAAGACAATTAACAGAAAGCTCTAACGGTGATATTGCAGAGAAATTAAATGACCCTTCAACGACTACTAAAGATATGCTCAACGCTATTCTTAATAATAATAAAATAACTGACCCTGCATTTCTTCCAACCAATAAAGCGACATTTGACAAGCTTTTACATCAGTTTATCAATGAAACTATGCGTATAACACCTAAAGATGTTGCAGACACTCCTGATACGCTCACCAATTATTACAAGCGTACCAAGAAAGTAATGGAAGATGTCGAAAATGTATTAAAGAGCAGTAAAGCAGATAATGATCTGGCTAAAAATATGTCTGACATAAAAAGCAATATTGATTTTATGAATGACCTTAATAAGAATATGACATTTTTCCAGATGCCGCTTAAATTCTCTGATAGCGAAGGCAATGGGGATTTGTATGTATTTACTAACAAAAAATCACTTGCTAACAATCCGGATGAAGTAAGCGCTATGCTTCATCTGGATATGCCTAATCTTGGATCTGTTGATGTATATGTAAAGCTTAATCATACTAATGTATCTACGAATTTTATTCTTGAAACAGAGGAATTGCTTGATTTTGTATATGCTCATATTAATGAATTAAATGAACGTCTTGAACAGCTTGGTTATTCAACACATTTTGAGATGACCTTGTCTAATAAAGAAAATGACTTTGATTTTAATACAGACTTTATAGAAAAAGATGTACATTCGGACAATGGCGGACAGTATGTATTTGATATAAAGGCTTAGATATATAAAAGTATAAATATATATAATCATATATATAGTCATAAATATCTATAAAGTCATAAAAGTCTATGAAAGAGGGGCGTGAAAATTTATTTTTGTGCAGAAATGAGGATTAGGATGGATAAGGATAACAACAAACCAAAGATTGCGGTTGCACTTCAATATGAAAAAGGTGAGCAGGCACCTAAAATCCTAGCCACAGGAAAAGGGTATCTTGCTGATAAGATTATTGAAAAAGCTAAGGAAACTGATGTTCCAACATATGAGGACAGCAAGCTTGCCAACACATTGTCTAATCTTGAAGTAGGAGATATGATACCACCTGAATTATATACAGTAGTTGCTGAAATACTTGTATTCGTGGATAAGACAGATAAATTACGAGGCAAAATTAATGGCTGATAAGTCTAAGAACAATAGTAAGTTTAAGAGTAGCAGCATACTTGATGATATAAGTGCATTGCATAATATAAACAAACCTAAAAACAGCAGGGCTACAGGCTCTGAATATGAAACATTAGCTGCTGCATTTCTTGAACAAAACGGACATACAATTATTACAAGAAACTATAGAACCAGATATGGTGAGATTGATATAATATCAAAATGTAATTCAACGCTTGTGTTTACAGAATGTAAATACAGAAGTTCTTCAAAATTCGGCGACCCGCTGGAGGCTGTTAATCTTCACAAACAGCAAAAGATATGTCATACAGCTATGAATTTCTGTGTAAAATACGGGTATGTCAATTATCCGTGCCGCTTCGATGTAATAGCAATATATAAAGACGGAACAATAAAACATATAAAAAATGCGTTTGAATACTCTTGAATTTTATGATTAATGAATTAATGGAGGTGTCTATGCCTTACAGCATATCCGATTTAAAAAGATTAAATACAAAAGAGTTGTATCATAAACTTATAGAAAAATATGGTGATGAAGATAATTTTACGGATACAATTATAACGAATGTTTCTGCTGATAATGTGCCATACCTTACATTTAAGCCTTTTGTGAACAATCCTTATATAAGGCAGGCATTCTCTACACGTCTTGGCGGTGTTAGCAGTGGTATGTATGAAAGTATGAATCTGACTTTCAATCCAGTAGGGCAGTATAGTGCTGACAGCTATGAAAATGTACTTGCCAACTTTAAATTAATGGCTGATACTATTGATATACCTGTTGAAAATATGGTGTATACCAAGCAGACACATACTACAAACATCAAAATTGTCGATAATTCCAATAAAGGAATGGGTATTATAAAAGAACGTAATTACGATAATATAGATGGAATTATAACTAATACTAATAATCTTTGTCTTGTATCATCATTTGCAGATTGTATTCCTGTTACTCTTGTTGATGCTAAAAAAGGTGTTATAGCAGCACTTCATTCTGGCTGGAAAGGAACAGTTGGCAATATATCACAGAATGGCATTGAATGTATGAAGGAAAGCTTTGGCTGTAATGAAGCTGATATTATTGCATTTGTTGGTCCTGGAATATGTAAGAACTGCTATCAGGTAAGTGAAGATGTTGCCATAGAATTTATGAAGGTATATTCTGCCGAAGAAACAGAGCTGATATTAACACCAGATGATAACAATAAATGTACAGGCAAATACCATCTGGATTTGATAGCTGCTAATTATATCAACCTTATTAATGCAGGACTTCTCCCACACAATATATATGTAGCTGATGTATGTACAAGCTGTAATAAAGAGCTGCTTTTTTCACACAGGGCGAGTGGTGGAAGACGTGGTATTATGTGTAATTTTATATATATGCGATTAATCTGATATAAAAATGGTTAATTAAAAAACTTTCCATTCATAAGGAATTATATAATATAAACGATTACAAATTATAAATATTGATTATAAAAAATGAGCTGCCAAGCAGATGATTTATTAAATGCTAATCATTTAATATTAACTAATCATTCAGCGTATCAGCTCATTTTTATAATTCAGGCTTATTTATTATGTGTTCTCTTATATTCTTCCCTTAATCGTGCTTCCTCATTAACTCTCTTAGCCCGTCCCTTAGGACCCACCTTGGTAATTACCAGTAATATTACAAGAAGTATAAGTATCGGAACACCAACCGTAATAATATTAGAGAGAGTTTCTGTAAATACGGCATTCTGCAAAGGTGAATTCTTTACTTTCTGGTATTTGGCTGAGTTAATTATGCTTACAAGGTTATTATTCATATCATCGCTTACTTTATCAGTCTTGGACTGTATTGCATAAGTGTATATATACCCTCTGACAACCGTATAATATTTTCTGGTGTATACAGTAACATCATTAGATAATGAATAAACATCTGTCACAAAATATGGAATATCATTGATTGTGACAATGCTGGAATTAAGCAGTTCCTCTTTAATATTATCATTGTTGATAGATGACTGGGAGGCAACATATTCTTTATATAATGAATCAAGTGAATCTTCGTCTAATTCATTAAAGCTGCTAAGACTGTTGGAAGCTGTATTGCCATATATAACAACTTCATAATTAACATCTTCTGGAACAGCTTCAAGATAGATCTTATTGGCTATCATATTATTAGTTAATACAGCAGCCTCATCAACCCCAAGCTTTTCGAGGTATGAATTATTGTTAGTTGTTGTTCTTGTAAAACATATAAGTTCTTTTGGAACATCTACGACTAAATCTATATCAGCAAATTTAAAATGATTGGTATCTGCGGCACTAACATATGCCGAAGATAATCCTGATACTGAAAACAGAGTGACTGCCGAAATAACAACTGCTGCCAGCTTTTTTATTAAACCTTTATTAAACACGAAAAACCTCCCATAAATTAAGCATTTTCAATATTCCGTATAATAGCATAGTGCTTTACAAAAAGCAATTAAACTGTTATTATATTTTAGATTATGTATGTTAATTTTTCATAAAATAAGAAATTAAATCGGAGGCAGATATATGAGTAAACCAATAGTCGCTGTAGTAGGACGTCCAAATGTTGGTAAGTCAACATTATTCAACGATCTTGCTGGACAGCAGATTTCTATTGTAAAAGATACCCCTGGTGTAACCAGAGATAGAATATACGCTGAAGTTACATGGCTTGATAAATCATTTACTTTAATTGATACAGGTGGTATTGAACCAGATACAAGTGATGTAATTCTTGCACAGATGAGAGAGCAGGCTGAGATAGCTATTGAAACGGCAGATGTAATTATATTCCTTACTGATGTTAAGCAGGGACTTGTTGATTCAGATGCTAAAGTAGCAGATATGTTACGCCGTTCAAGAAAGCCTGTTATTCTGGCAGTTAATAAGGTTGATAACTTTGATAAGCTTATGCCTGATGTATACGAATTCTATAACCTTGGAATTGGTGACCCGCATCCAATATCAGCAGCATCAAAGCTCGGTCTTGGTGATATGCTTGATGAGGTTATCAAGCATTTTCCGCAAGAGTCTGAAACTGAGGAAGAAGATGAGCGTCCAAAGGTTGCCATTATTGGTAAACCCAATGTTGGTAAGTCATCAATTATTAATAAGCTCCTTGGAAAGAACAGGGTAATTGTATCTAATATTGCGGGAACAACAAGAGATGCGATAGATACAACTATAACATATAACAAGAAAGAATATGTATTCATTGATACTGCTGGTCTTAGACGTAAGAGCAAGATAAAAGAAGATCTTGAAAGATACAGTATTATAAGAACTGTTGCAGCTGTTGAAAGATGTGATATAGCCATTCTTGTAATTGATGCAACAGAAGGTGTTACTGAACAGGATGCTAAGATTGCGGGAATAGCCCACGAGCGTGGCAAAGGTATAATTATTGCTGTCAATAAGTGGGATGCCATAGAGAAGAACGACAAGACAATATATGAATTCACAAGCAAGATAAAAGATACTCTTTCATTTATGTCATATGCAGAGATTATATTTATATCAGCACAGACAGGACAGCGTCTTGGAAAGATATATGAGCTGATTGATACTATAATCGACAGCCAGACTATGAGAATCCCAACTGGTGTTCTTAATGAAATTCTTACAGAAGCTGTTGCTATGAAACAGCCGCCTTCAGATAAGGGTAAGAGATTAAGAATATACTATATGACACAGGTTTCTGTTAAACCACCGACATTCGTAATGTTCGTTAATGATAAGGAATTAACACATTTCTCTTATACAAGGTATATTGAGAACCGTATAAGAGAAGCGTTTGGTTTCAGAGGTACTTCAATAAGGTTTATTAACAGGGAACGTAAGGAGAAAGAATAATGCTTAACAGATTGATATGTCTTATTCTAGGATATTTTATTGGTGCAATTATCCAGACAGGTTTCTGGATTGGCAAGTTTAATCATATTGATATAAGAGATTATGGCAGTGGCAATGCTGGAACAACTAATACTATGCGTACACTTGGAAAGAAAGCCGGATTTATAACATATTTTATGGATGCTTTTAAATCCTGCATTACTGCCATAATCATACATTTTATATATGGCAGTAATTCAGATATATCAGAAATGCTTCTTATCCTTTATGGCGGATTTGGAGTTGTCCTTGGACATAACTTTCCGTTCTACCTTGGATTTAAAGGTGGAAAAGGTATTGCTGCTACATCAGGATTAGTAATAAGTCTTATACTTTTTCCTAAATATTGCTTTATGTTTACAATATTTGGAATGGTAACATTTGGATTAGTAACCAAGTTCTCAAGATATGTATCATTAGGTTCTATTACCGGCATAATTGGTTTCTTTATAGAATTTGTAATATGGGGGCTTGTTGGATGGCTTCCACTTAACAATAATGAATTCATAGAGGCTTCTATAGTTGTGTTATTATTCGTTATTCTTGGTGTTGCACGTCACAGTGGTAATATTAAAAGACTTATTAATGGAACAGAACGTAAAATTGGAGAAAAAAAGTAATGCAGTAATGGAGGATTATTAATGGTAAAGATAGGTGTATTAGGAGCTGGAAGCTGGGGACTTGGTCTTGCTATGCTTCTTCATAATAATGGACATGATGTAACAGTCTGGTCAGTATTTCCAGATGAGATTAATGAGCTTAACGCCACACGAGAGAATAAAAAATGTCTTCCAGGTGTAATATTCCCAGAAAGCGTAAAATTCTGTGCTGACACAGAAAAAGTTGTAACTGAAAGTGATGTGCTTATACTTGCGGTTGCTTCTCCTTATACAAGGTCAACAGCTAAAATCGTCGCACCATATGTTAAAGAAGGACAGTATATCGTTAATGTCGGCAAGGGTATTGAGGAGGAGTCTTTAAAGACATTATGTGAGGTAACAAAGGAAGAAATTCCACAGGCTGTAGTTGCTGTGTTATCAGGTCCAAGCCACGCTGAGGAGGTTGGAAGGGGAATTCCTACAACCTGCGTAATTGGTACAGCTAACAAGAAAGATGCAGAATATTTGCAGAATATGTTTATGAGTAATGTATTCCGTGTATACATAAGTCCTGATGTTCTTGGAATATGTATAGGTGGTGCATTGAAAAATGTAATCGCGCTTGCTGCTGGTATTGCTGACGGCTTAGGATATGGAGATAATACTAAGGCTGCACTTATAACAAGGGGGATTGCTGAGATAACACGACTTGGTCTTGCTATGGGTGCGGATTTTGCTACATTTTCAGGCTTGTCTGGAATAGGCGACCTTATTGTTACCTGTGCGAGTATGCACAGCCGTAACAGACGTGCCGGAATTCTTATCGGCAAAGGCTATACAACTAAAGAAGCTATGGATGAAGTACAGATGGTTGTAGAGGGTGTATATGCAGCTAAGGCAGCTAAGAAGCTTGCTGAAAAGTACAACGTAGAAATGCCAATAGTTGAACAGGTAAATCAGGTGTTATTTGATGGCAAATCTCCAGCAGATGGCGTTAAAGACCTTATGTTAAGAGATAAGAAAATCGAAGCCGGCAATGTTGAATGGCACTAAATTATTAATATACGAGAGGTTAATCATATGCGAGTTATTGCAGGTTCGGCCAGAAGTCTTCCTTTAAGAACTATTGAAGGAACAGATACCAGACCAACTCAGGATAGAATTAAAGAGACATTATTTAATATGCTCCAGTCAGATATTCCAGGATGTAAATTTCTTGATTTATATTCTGGAAGCGGTGCAATTGGAATTGAAGCCTTAAGTCGTGGAGCAGCTAAGGCTGTGCTTGTTGAGAATTCAAAAAAGGCAGTTGAATGTATTAAGGATAATCTTACGTTTACCAAGCTTGCTGATAAAGCAGATGTTATGGAAATGGATGTATTATCTGCAATCAACAGGCTTAAGGGCAAAGATGTATTCTCAATCGTCTATATGGATCCACCATACTCTAATGATTATGAGCGTGATGTATTAGCAGCCCTTAGAAATTCAGATATTATAGATGAATATACAATTATAATTGTTGAGGAAAAGCTTGATGCTGACCTTGACTATGCTGACGAATGTGGTTTTGATATTTACCGGGTAAAAAAATATAAAACTAATAAACATTTATTCTTAAGACTGAAGGGAAGTGCAGACTAAATGAAAAAGGCTATATATCCTGGAAGCTTTGACCCTGTTACATTAGGACATCTTGATATAATAAAGCGTTCAGCAGCACTTGTTGACCACCTTATCGTGGGTGTGTTAAACAACAGTACCAAAACACCATTGTTTTCAGTTGATGAACGTGTTAATATGTTAAAAGAAGTTACGAAAGACATTCCTAATGTCGAGATTTTAAGTTTCAGTGGACTCCTTGTAGATTTTGCAAGAGAGCATAATGTACAGGCTATAATAAGGGGACTTAGAGCCGTAACTGATTTTGAATATGAACTTGCTATGTCTCAGACTAACAGAGTAGCCGCTCCCGATATTGATACAATATTCCTTAATACAAGTCTTAAATATGCTTATTTAAGTTCAAGTATCGTTAAAGAAATGGCTATGTATGGCGGCGATATAAGTAAATTCGTACCAGAGTCTATTGTAGATATAGTGAGAGAACGATACAGCAGTAGTTATAATATTAAGGCAAATGAAAAGGGAGATATAAAATGAGTAGAATCGAACAGCTTATAAGCGATATAGAAAGCTACATAGATAATTGTAAATTTCAGCCATTATCTAATACTAAGATTATTGTAAATAAAGAGCAGCTTGAAGATATGCTGGCTGAATTAAGATTAAAGACACCTGAAGAAGTTAAGAAATACCAGAAAATTCTTAACAACAAAGATGCCATAATTGCCGATGCAAAAGAACAGGCAGAATCTATTATTAATGCTGCACAGATACAGACAGAAGAACTTATTAATGAACACGAGATTATGCAACGTGCATATGCACAGGCTAATGCCCTTATAGAGCAGGCAAGTGCACAGGCACAGGCTATTCTTGACAGTGCGACAGAAGATGCCAACAGCATACGTCAGGGTGCTATGGACTATACAGATGATATGCTTGAGAAGCTTCAGTATATAATCGAAAAGTCTATCCGTGACAACCGCGAGAAGTACGACTCTTTATTGTCTGGTCTTGAAAATGTTCTTTCGATTGTCAATAATAATCGTAATGAATTAAAAGCACCTGTTGTACAGGAAGAAGAGGAAGCTGTAGATAACGCACCTGACCAGCCTGAAGACAGCACAGATGACTATGGTTATGAAGAAGAATTTGAGGATGAGGATATCCTTGAATAATTATAATATAAATACAAAAATATAATACCAATACAAAATATAATATATATAGTAACAATATAAGGCTTATGTAAGAAATATAATTTGCTGTATAGATTATATTAATGAATTTATATAATGCTAATCAGAATACATATATCAGTAATAATGATATGCCGGCTGTTGCGAGGCTTAACATTATTTTCTGGTATATGTATTTTTTTATGTTTATCCCGTTATTGTTATTAGATGTTCCAGTAATTCCTATTGTCTGCATTAATGTAGATATTCCGCCAAATGCATTGGCTGTCAATATAAATGCAGCCTTAACTGAAGCACTGATATCACTTGAAGCGATAAGATATATGCCGTTAGTTATCTCTAACAGAGAACATATAATCATATTGATATAATTAAATCTTCCAAAAAGTACATCTATCATAGAGCATATGCAGGAAAATATAACAATATATCCACACATTTTTAATACATTATCAATTGATTTTATTATGGCATTGTCTAATACATTGAAGAAATTCTTATGTGAATTTATAGTGTGTTGTCTGCCGTTATTACACATATTATCTGTATGTTGGATATTATATAAATTTAAGTTAACTTTGTATCTGGTATTAGATGTCCTATTATAAAATATTTTTGCTGTGCAATTATTAATTGGTGCTTTATTACTATTTTT